>MDTB01058910.1_pt1 | contig 30157 bp, 39 predicted proteins | sample 811161 | NCBI WGS metagenome assembly MDTB01 (sample SAMN05326650, study PRJNA326480) | marine metagenome | isolation source: seawater | place: Mediterranean Sea | collected 2009 | reverse complement strand
TGACTCTTATTAACAGAAATATCATCGATAATAAACTCTACATTTTTTTCACCTTTCCATTCATTCAAACTCAATTTTCCAACAATGTTGAAGGTATTAGTCTTATTGTTAAGCAAAAATTGACCTAGATCACTATCATAGGAGTTAAAAGAGATGGTTTTAATAGTTGATCCATCTTTTGATGTCAAAATTGATTTAACATGTTTCTCACCTACTATTAGGGATTTTATAACTCTTAAGTTTTCTAAAATAAACTTAGGTTCTGGATTACCGGACCCGAATGGTGATAATTTCTCTACTTTTTGATAAAAATCAAAATTTAAAGCAGAAGCAGAAATAGCACTATCTAAATAAAGTTTATCCCTATTTAAGTCTTTGTTGGTTTTTTTTTTAAACTTTTTAATTATAAAATTTCTAAACTCATCAATCTTATTTTCTTCAATAGAAAAACCTCCAGCCATTTTATGTCCTCCACCTTTTATTAATAACTTATTTTGTACACCAGACAAAATTATTGAGCCAATATCAAATCCTAATATTGATCGCGCGGATGCTTTACCTATCTTATTATCTAATGAAATAATTATGGTAGGTTTATTAAATTTATCTTTAATGCGTGATGCAATGATTCCAATTATACCTTCATGCCAATTTTTACCCTGTAAGATTAATACAGGATCATTAACATTCTGATTAATAGTATTTAATGCAACATTAAGAAGATCTTTCTCTAACTTTTTTCGATCAGTATTAAATTTTTCAAGTTCACTCGCAATTTTAAAACTTTCTTTTGGATTACTGTTGAGTAATAAGTTAGCACCGTGAGAACATTTTCCCACTCTTCCACCTGCATTAATTCTTGGCCCAATCACATATCCTAAATGATAAGTTGAAGCTTTAGTTTCAATCTTACACAAATCAATTAAAGTTTTTAAACCCAAATTTTTTTTTAAATTAATAATTTTAAGACCTTGTTTTACAATGGCTCGATTAAGTCCAATTAAAGGTACTACATCACAGATAGTTCCTAATGAAACTAAATCTAAGAAGTTTAACAAATTCGGTTCGTTTATTTTTTTTTCTAAAAACCAATTTGATTTTCTCAGATTTGAATTAATTGATATTAATGTCATAAAGCAAACTCCGGCGGCACATAAATAATTAAGATTTGAGTTATCGTCAAATCTATTTGGATTTATAATAGAATATGCTTTAGGTAAATTAATTTCTGACTGGTGATGATCCAAAACTATAACATCAACTTTATTCTTATTAGCAAAATCAATTGCTTCAAACGACATTGTGCCACAATCAACTGTTATAATTAAAGTTACTTTTTTATCAATTAGCTTTTGAAAACTTTTAACAGTTGGTCCGTATCCCTCTGATTTTCTATCAGGAATATATATTTCAAAATTTTGATTTATCATTTTAAAATAATTGCCTATTAAAGCTGTAGAGCTTGCTCCATCTACATCATAATCTCCAAATATTCCAATTTTTTCATTTGATTTAATAGCTTTAAATATTCTATCAGTAGTTTTTTTCATATCCTTTAAGATACTTGGATTAGGTATAAGGTTTTTAATTGATGGTTTTAAAAAAGACTCAATATAATTCTTATCAATATTTCTTATAGATAATAACTTTGCTGTTATTTCATCTAATAAATAATTTTCTTTAAGAAAATTGATATAGGATGTATCAAATTTTCTATATATCCATGTTTTACCTGTTATTGATAAGTCATTCATTTTTTAAACGATAATTTTTAATTTTCCTAAAAGTTTTAGAATTTTTATGCAAAGCAAACGTTGAAACTTCATATTTATCACCTAAATCTTTTACGCCATCAACTATTTCACCATTTGTTATAGCTGTAGCACAAAATATTACATCACCTTTAATCATATCATCTATATTATATTTTTTTTTAACATCTATAGTTCCAAGTTTTTTAATTCTCTCTAATTGCATGTTATCTAAAACTAGTCGAGTTTGTATTTGACCTCCCATACAAGAAAGAGCTGCTGCTGCTAAGACGCCTTCTGGACCGCCTCCTATACCTAAATAAATATCTATGTTTGTCTTAGGGTCTACAACTGAAATTGCACCTGAAACATCACCATCAGAAATGAATTTAATTTTAACATTTAGATTTTCTAAACTTTTAATTATCTTATCATGTCTAGGTCTTTTCAACACACAAGCAGTGATTTGACTAATCTTTTTATTTTTTGCTTCTGATAATAACTTAATATTTTTTTCAACAGTAAAATCTAAATCTAATAAATTTTTAGGAAGATTTTGCCCTATAGCAATTTTTTCCATATATGTGTCTGGTGCAGAAAATAAATTTCCTTTTTCAGTAGCCGCCAACATAGAAAAAGCATTTGGTTTATTATTTGCCACAAAATTAGTACCTTCTAAAGGATCTAAAGCAATATCAAGTTTTTGCCCCTTTTTAGTACCAACTTGTTCACCTATGTATAACATTGGTGCTTCATCCATTTCACCTTCACCTATTACAACCTCACCATCCATATCTATTAAATTAAGTTCGTTTCTCATCATGTCCACAGATCCTTGATCAGCAGCATTCTTGTCTCCTTTGCCAATAAATGGAAAGGCTCCTATTGCTCCTTTTTCTGTGGCTTGTATAAATTTTTCGAAATAATTTTTATCTATTGACATTAGCCATTTTCAATTCTTAATAATTTTGGTTTTTTAGTTATATATGACTTTTTGGCTAAAGTTTTCAACGTTTTTTGAATATAATTATCTTTTGAACTGTGAGTAATTATTACTATTGAAGAATTATTTTTATTTTTATACGGACTTTGTAAAACTCTTTTAATTGAAACCTTGTTTTTAGAAAAGATCTTAGTTACATCAGCTAAAACACCATATTTATCTTTAACGCTAAGTCTTACATAAGAAGAAAAATATAAATCAATTATTTTACCGCTAAGATATTTTTTTCTTTTTTTGCTAGAAATGGCAAATGGAAACTTGATATTTCCCCTCAAGATTGATGAAATATCTGAAATTAATGCAGAAGTTGTTGCGGATGGGCCAGCTCCCTCTCCCTGTATTATATTTTTTCCTATTGGTTTTCCATCTGTTATTACTGCGTTTAAAACGCCATCTACCCCTGCTATATAAGATTTTTTCCTGACTAAAGTTGGATGAACTCTTTGAAAGATTTTATTATTCAAAATTTCTGAAAAACCTAATAGCTTTATTTTATAACCTAATTTATTAGCATTAATAATATCTTCTTCATCAATATCCTTAATGCCTTCAACATGTATGTTGTCATTAATAAAAGAATTAAAACTTAAACAACTTAATATTTTTACTTTAGCAGCAACATCATTTCCATTAATATCAGATGAGGGGTTTGACTCTGCATATCCAAGTTTAATAGCTTTATTTATAGTCTCATTAAAAGATGTTTTATTGATATCCATAGAAGACAATACGTAATTAGACGTGCCATTAAAAATTCCATAAATACGACTAATTTTGTTAGCTATTAAACCTTCTTTTATAGATCTTATAACTGGTACACCACCACATACTGCTGCTTCAAATTCTAAGTTAACTTTATTTTTTTCAGCAATAAATGATAATTCATCACCATATTTAGAAATCAATGCCTTGTTAGCTGTGACCACGTGTTTTTTATTTTTTAAAGCTCCAAAAACTAGTTTTTTTGCTGCACCTTCGGCACCACCTATTAATTCAACAATTATATCTACATCTTTTTTTTTAAAAATATGATTATAATTACCTACCCATTGTTTTTTTTTTAATTTTGATATTTCTTTTTTTATTTTTACTTTTTGCTGAAACATACGAAATCTTAAAATTAACATTATTTTTATTAGATAGATTAGTTTTATTTTTATTTAAAAAATTAAATAAATATGATCCAATATTACCTAAACCTACTATAGCAATATTATATATCTTTTTTTTTTTCATTTTTATTCTCTTATAGAAATATTAGGAAAATCTTTTTCATTACTTGCCTTAATTAAATAACTAGTAATAGAGTCAATATCACACTTTTTAAGCTGTAGGCAAATATCAATTGCATTATTGCTCGATGTATGTGTAGAAATTGTTTGCGAGATATTTTGCTTTTTAACTTTATTGCTCTTTTTCTTAAGATTTGGAGTTTTTTTATCCCTTTCAATCTTTAATTCAGACAATCTTTTATTTTTATTTAATTCTTTTTTTTTTATTTTAATTTCTTTTTTAGAAAGTTTTTTAACAATTTTTTTATTTTCGCTATTATAGACCTTTATATCTGGCTTCTCGCCAGAAATATTCAAATCTACTAGATCAAATCTTGATTTTTTATCTTTAGAAATTATTTGTACTTCAATAGTTAAATTTTCTTCAAAATATTGATTTGCTTCTTTTTTGTTAATACATTCATGGTCACCACATATAAGAATAGATTGCTGCTTTGAACAAGAGAAAGTAAAAAGTATCAAAATAAATAAAAGATATTTCATTTAAGACCAGATGTTTCTTTAAGCTTGTATAAAACATTCATATTTTGAATAGCTTGACCAGCGGCTCCTTTTATCAAATTGTCTATAGCTGAAAAAATTACAATTTTATTTTTAAATCTTGTTTCGCATACTGATATTTCACAATTATTAGTTTTTATAACATTTCCTGTACCCATTTGAGTATTAGGCTTGTATATTTTAATAAATAAATCTTTTTTATAAAAAGATTTCAACGTATTAACAATTTTTTTCAGAGAAACATTTTTTTTCTTATTTATATAGATAGAAGAAAGAATACCCCTAAAACTAGGTATTAAATGTGGATTAAAAGTGTAAAAAATATTCTTAGAAATTTTTTTAAATTCTTGGTCAATTTCAGCAATATGTCTATGATTTTTTGTAGCGTATGCATAAGTTGATATGTAAAAGTTTTTATATTTAAATTTAGATTTATAATTTTTTCCGGCACCAGAATATCCAGATTTTGAGTCAATAGTTATATTTTGAAATTCAATGAGTTTTTTCTTTAATAGAGGAATTAAAGGTATTTGTATTGAAGTCGGATAGCAGCCAGGATTTGCTATTATTCTAAAATTGTTTAATTTATTTTTTTTTAATTCTGAAATTGAGTAAATAGATTCATTTATTAATTCTTTAGCTTTGTGTTTTTTGTAATAATAATTCTTATATATAATGTCATTTTCTAGTCTAAAATCTGCTGATAGATCCACAAATTTTAAATTAGAATACTTAAAAAACAATTTTTTTATTAATTTTTGAGCCTCTCCATTAGGCAAACTTAAAAAAAGTAAATCAACTTTATTCCATTTAACAGATTTAATTTTTGATATTTTAGGAAGCTTAGATTTAATTCTTTTATCAAATTTGTTTATTTGTTTGCCAATATTTTTTTGAGCACACAAATTAATTATTTTTGTATTAGGATGTTTAGATAATAAATATACAAGATCGAGGCCAACATATCCTGTGGCGCCTGCAACAACTACATTAATACACTTTTTAGTCATAAATAACTTATACCACTAAATTTAGATTTTTGAATTAAATGATTTATCTTTTAGAAAATTGGAAACTTCTACGAGCTTTTCTGTGGCCGTATTTTTTTCTTTCAACTACTCTGGAGTCTCTTGTTGTTAGTTTGTCTTTTTTTAAATCTTTTTTTAAGTTTTCATCATGAGCAATTAATGCTCTTGAAATACCAAGAATTATAGCTCCTGCTTGACCTGATAAACCTCCGCCTTTTACAGAACACTTTACATCATAATTATTAATAACATTTGTAATTTCCAATGGTCTGGTAACTATAAGTTGGTGAACTGGTCTTTTAAAATAATCTCCCATTATCTTTCCATTGACAAATATCTTTCCTGATCCTTTTTTAACCCATACTTTTGCAATAGATTTTTTTCTTCTACCAGTTGAATATTTACTGTCTTTAAAATTTAGTTTAATTTTTTTTACCTTATCTTTATTGACTGTAGTTTGTTCCATTAATTTTTAATTATATTTTTTTTATTTAAAGTTTTAAAATCTATCAGTTTAGGATTCTGATTATCATGAGGATGAGTTATGCCTTTATAAATTTTAAGCTTTGTCATTTGTTTTTTTGCCAAAGGTCCGCCTGGTAACATTCTTTTAACAGCCAGTTTTAAAATATCTTGTGATTTATTTTTTTCTGATAATGTTAATGGAGTAGAAATTTTTATTCCTCCTGGGTGACCTGTGTGTCTGTAATATTTTTTATTAGAAAATTTTTTACCTGTAAACTTAATTTTATCAATATTAGTTACAACTACAAAATCTCCATTATCGATATGTGGGTTATAAGTTGCCTTGTTTTTACCTCTAAGAACTTTTGAAATAAATGCAGCAAGTCTTCCTACCGCAGCGTTTTCAGCATTAATAATATACCAGTCTTGTTTAATTTCTTTTTTTTTAATAAATGGTGTCATTTTAATCGCGATAACTACTAATAAAAAAACAAAAAGTCAATTTCTTTATGATAATTTATGATTAAGATTAAGAACAGTAAATACTAAGATAACACTAGTAATTTGATGCATAGAAGCCAAATAAAGATTTAAACCGCTTATGAGAGTATAAATTCCTAATAGAATTTGAATAAATAATACAAAAAAAACAAATAAATAATTTAAAAAATATTTTGTTTGTTTTTTTTTAAACATTTTTATTCCTATTATAATAGTGAAAATCATAATTAAATAAGCGATATTTCTATGTAAAAATTGAACAAAACTTTGATCATTAAAAAAATGGATCAAATTAAAATCATAGATATTTATATCATCAGGAAAATAAGATAAATTCATTTTAGGCCATGTTTGATAGACCAATCCTGCATCCAAACCTGAAACAAACGCTCCTATTATTATTTGAATTAAGATAAATAAAAATAATATTTTTACTAATTTATTCTTTAGATTAAAAAAATTTTTTTTTATATTAGACTTAAAATTTAAATAATTCCAGATTAGAAATGAAATTATGATAAAAGCAAAAAATAAATGCATAGATAATCTATAATGGCTTACTGAAGTATTTATGATTAAACCACTTTCAACCATATACCAACCTAGAACACCCTGTAACAGAATTAATAAAAAAATGAAATATAAAACCAATAACGTTTTTTTTTCAATTTTATTTTGAAAAGAAAAATAAATTAATGGTATTAGATACATTAATCCTATAACTCTACCTAATAATCTATGAAAATATTCCCAATAAAATATTATTTTAAATTGTTCAAAAGTCATCAGTGGATTAAGCAATTTAAATTGTGGTATTTGTTTATATAGATAAAAATATGTTTCCCAAGAATCTTTAGTTAATGGTGGCAAAACACCTTTAAATAATTCCCATTCAGTAATGGACAATCCTGAGTCAGTTAATCTAGTAAGTCCTCCAACTACAATCATTGAAAAAACTAATATAATCATAGATAAAAGCCAGATAGAAACTTGTCTATGACTATCAATGTTTTTTATTTCCATTATATAAATATATAATTATTATTTAAAATCTCATATAATCTTTATGTCGCTATGAAAAACAAAAAACTGCAAAGTATTAGAATTAAACTTGACAAACTTGATAATAAATTTTTATCGCTTATAAAAAAAAGAACTATTTTAGTAAATCAAGTCTTATTAACTAAAAAGCTCAAGAGTGATATTATAGATAAAAAAAGAATCAAAACAATATTATCCAATATCAAAAGGAAATCTTTAAAAAAAAATATAGATACAAAAATTACTAATGAGATTTGGAAAGCGATGATAAGGTCTTACATAAAATATGAGTTTAGGAATTTCAAAAAATAATTTTACTTACTGTGAGGAGGTAATTTTTTTTCAATAAAAAATTCGTGTTTTCTCGTATTAGGATTATACTTCTTAATCTTCAATTTAACTTTAGCTTTTTCACCTTTAGTTGGTTTTTTAGCATAATAAACAAAAGCACTATCAGGTTTGCTTTCTGGAACCATCCTTACTTTTAAGTGAGTTTTTTTAGCCATAGTTTTTTAGTTTCTTTATTTTATTTAATAAACTCTTTGATTTATTTTTAATTCTATTTTTTAAATATTCCTTAGATATATTATTTTCATAACCTTCGTCAATATTTTTTTTATTTTTTAAAAGTTTTTTTGCTCCTTTAATGGTTAAGCCTTTATCTTTTAATAGGAACTTAATGTATTTAATTTTGTCAATTTGCTTTTGATCATAATAACGCCTATTACCCTTCAATATAACTGGTTTAATATTGTCAAATTCTTTTTCCCAGAATCTTAAGATATGATTAGCTGGTTTACCAGTTTTTTTATTAATCAAATCTAATTTCTTCGACAGTTCTGATATATCTAAAAAAAGTTTTGTCATATTATATATCGTTAATTTTAAGTTTTAGTAAAGATGAAGGTTTAAATTTTATTGTATTTCTTGAAGAAATATCAAATTCTTCTTTGGTTTTAGGATTTCTACCTTTTCTTTGATTTTTATAAACTATATTTAACGATCCAAGATTTTTTATATTTACCTTTTTTTGTTTAATTAAAATATCTATAACAACATCAATTATATCGTCTATAATTTTTTGTAATGTATTCGAGGAAAAACCAAGAGTTGACTTTAAACTATTTGTAATTTCTTTTTTTCCTAGATTCTGTTTAGATTTTATTATCATTAAGATGACTTAAGTTATCTTTAATTTGACTCATTAAATTACCTTTAACGATATTATAACATAAGTTTATAGAATGATAAAATCCAATAGAATCTGTTGAGCCATGACTCTTAACAACTGGGCCGTTTAAACCTAAAAAAATTGCACCATTAAACTTTCTTGGATCTAATTTTTCTTTAAATTTTTTAAGACTAAAATATGAAAATATTAAAGAAAATTTCGAAAGAATATTTTCTTTTAAAGAATGTTTTAAACTATCTGTAATAAATTTTGCTGTACCTTCTGCCGTTTTTAAAGCTATATTGCCAGTGAAACCATCGGTAACTATAACATTACTGTCTCCCTCAGGTATTTTATTGCCTTCAATATATCCATTAAAATCAAAATCTTCGTTTTTACTTATATCTTTAAGTTTGGTGTATGCTTTTTTAATTATTTCTGTACCTTTAATTTCCTCTGATCCTACATTTAATAAAGCAACTTTTGTTTTTTCTTTTGAGTATAGCGATTTATGTAATGCTGCTCCCATTTCAGAAAATTCAACTAAATTATTTTCATCACATTCAATATTTGCCCCTAAGTCTAAAACTATATTCATACCTTTTATGTTTGGCCAAAGACCTGCTAAAGCAGGCTTACTAACACCATTTATTGTTTTTAGTATCATTCTCGATATAACTAACAAAACACCAGTGTTGCCAGCAGACAAAGAAATATCGCTTTCTGACTTAACTTGGGAATATACGCTATTCCACATACTGCTATTTTTAGAAGTCTTAACTGCAGTTAAAGGTGTTTCATTATCTGACACAACGGAAGAAGTATGAAAAATTTTAAAATATGTATTTGGTATATTATATTTTCTAAGTTCAGAATTAATTTTATGTTCATCTCCAAATATATTAAAAAAAATATCTTTTACTCCCTTATTATTTTGAAAAAAAAGATTGATACCTTCAATATTTTTAAATGGAGCGTTTTCTCCACCCATTGCATCTATTGCAATACAAATTTTTTTATCCATTTGTTAATTAAATATCTAGAATTTTTTTTCCGTTATAAAAGCCAGTTTTGAGATCAATGTGATGGGACACTCTATATTCACCTGTTTTTTTATCCTCAACAACATTAATGTTGGGGATCTTGTGATGAGATCGCCTTTTGTTTCTTTTAGATACTGTTGTTTTTCTTTTAGGTACTGCCATAATTAGTATTTAAATTTATCAAGATCTTTTATCATATTTTTATTAATAATATCAAAACAAAAATTGTTATATTTTTTAAAATAATCCTGAAGTTTTATCGATATTTCATCATTTTTAGTGGTTATAAATAAAAATTTCAACATTTCGTTAATTTGAATTTTATCAGGTTTTTTTTCATCAATTAACTTTAGGAGTAGATCATGAAATATTTGATTAAGGTGTTTCATTTTTTTATTTACCGTAACATCTCCATGTCCCATTTCTCTCAAATCATTCTCTAGATTTAAAAAAATATTATCATATATTTCTTGGGATAAATTTTTGTTATTTTTGTTATTTTTTAAGCAATTTAGTATAATAACTAAATGAGTAAAAATAATAACAACTCTATTCTCAAGTTTATCTTCTAGTTTAATGTCTTTGTAAAAATAAATATTTCGTGATAATTTTACCAAACTATTATAAATAGAATTATGTTTTTTGTATTTAAAATCAAACATTTCAAGAATTTTGCACTTATAACATTAGTATTTATATTATCAAATTGTCAACTAAAAGAACCTGTAAAAGGTCACGGCATTAATTTTCTTGAAAATAGGTCAAAAAAAATAACCCTTAACAAAAGTAATAAAAATGACGTAATTGGTATATTAGGAAACCCGCACACAACATCTATTGATGATGAAAATCTGTGGTTTTATTTTGACAGAAAAATATCTAGTGGATCTATAGTTAAATTTGGCGATGTGGATCTTTTAGAAAACAATGTTTTCGTTGTCAACTTTGATAAGTACGGAATAGTTACTCAAAAAGAATTTTTTAGTAAAAAAGATATGAAAAAAATTAAGTACTCTGAAATGGAAACTAAAAACCCTGTATCTAAACAAAGTTTTGTCTCCTCGTTTTTACAAAGTGTTAGACAAAAAATGTACGGGAAAAGAAAATTCTAGTGAGCTATTATAGATAGCAATAAAAGTGCAACAATATTGGTAATTTTAATCATTGGGTTTACTGCTGGTCCAGCGGTATCTTTATATGGATCACCTACGGTATCTCCAGTCACTGCTGCTTTATGTGCTTCAGAACCTTTTCCACCAAAGTTTCCATCCTCAATATATTTTTTAGCATTGTCCCATGCTCCACCACCAGCAGTCATAGAAATAGCTACAAATAAACCTGTAACAATTACTCCTAATAGCATTGCTCCTAATGCAGCTAATGCAGCTACCTTACCAGCAATAAATAATATTATAATGTATAAAAATATAGGCGATAGAACTGGTAACAAAGAAGGTATAATCATTTCTTTAATTGCTGCCTTGGTTAATAAATCTACTAATCTTCCATAGTCAGGTTTTCTTTTTCCCTTCATAATACCAGGAATTTTTTTAAATTGTCTTCTTACTTCGACAACGACTGCTCCTCCGGCTCTACCAACAGCTTGCATACCCATAGATCCAAATAGATAAGGTAACAAACCACCAATTAGCAATCCAATAACTACATAAGGATTTGATAGATCAAAACTTACTTCCATTTGATACAAAGATGAAGTTTTATCCATAGAATAATATTTAATGTCCTCAGTATAGGCTGCAAATAAAACTAAAGCACCTAAACCAGCCGAACCAATAGCATATCCTTTCGTAACAGCTTTTGTGGTATTTCCCACTGCATCTAAAGCATCAGTTGTTTTTCTAACATTTTTTGGAAGTTTTGACATTTCAGCAATACCACCTGCATTATCTGTTACAGGTCCGTAAGCATCTAAGGCTACTACCATTCCCGTTAAAGCTAACATTGAAGTTACAGCTATAGCTATCCCAAAAAGTCCAGCAAAATTATATGTACTTATTATTCCAACAACTATTATAAGAGCAGGAATAGCAGTGGCTTCCATCGATATTGCCAATCCTTGAATTACATTTGTGCCGTGACCAGTCGTAGAAGATTGGGCTACACTTTTTACCGGTCTAAAATTAGTGCCAGTATAATATTCTGTTATCCAGATAATTAAACCAGTTATTATTAATCCAATTACAGCACATATATATAAATCTAAACCTGAAAAAGTAATATTTGAATAAGAATAAATATTGTTCAAACCTAATGTGGCATTTGTTAAAGGATATAAAATTAATAATGATAAAACAGCTGTAGCTATAAACCCTTTATATAAAGCTCCCATAATATTTTTACTTTTACCTAATCTAACAAACCAAGTTCCTATAATTGAAGTGATTATACATGAACCACCTATCGCTAAAGGATAAACCATCATATTTCCTGAATCCGGAAAAAATATTGAAGCCAAAACCATAGTGGCAACAATTGTAACAGCATAAGTTTCAAACAAATCTGCAGCCATTCCAGCACAATCACCAACATTATCACCCACGTTGTCTGCTATTACTGCAGGGTTTCGCGGATCATCCTCAGGAATACCAGCTTCAACTTTGCCCACTAAATCTGCTCCAACATCAGCGCCTTTTGTAAAAATTCCTCCACCTAATCTAGCAAAAATAGAAATTAAAGATGCGCCAAAACCTAAGGCTACTAATGCATTGATAATATCTCTGCTGTCCGTATTTAAATTTAATAGAATAAGATAATATATTGCTATAGATAAAAGAGCTAAACCTGCAACTAATAAACCAGTTATAGCTCCAGACTTGAACGCAATGCTTAATCCTGATTGTAAACTTTTTCGAGAAGCTTCTGCGGTTCTAACATTTGCCTGAACCGATATGAGCATGCCAACATATCCAGCTATACCTGATAAAGCTGCACCGATAAAATAGCCTACACCAACTAAAATATTAAAAAAATAAGTTACTATAATTAAAACTATAAAACCTACGATCGCTATTGTTTTATATTGTCTGTTTAAATAAGCCTTTGCTCCAATTTGTATAGCGCCTGCTATTTCTCTCATTTTTTCATTTCCAGTACTAGCTGACAATATTTGACCTGATAAAAGATAGCTGTAAGCAACTGCTAATATTCCAGTAAAAATTATTAAGTAAAGAAGTTCTAATGACGAATTCATATAATGTTAAGATAAATGCCAAAATATATATAAAAACGCAAGCTAAACTTTAATTAATTGTTCAAGATATTGTATAAATAATTAATTTTTTCTTATTAAATCAGACAATTTGTCCAAAATCGCATTTAAATATTTAATTTGAGCTTTTTCTAAAAAAAAATGTGAAGTTTTTAAATATTCACTAATAATCACATTTTTAGGATTTTTATGTTTATATAATAATTCAAAACATGCAGCATAAATAATGATTTTTAATAACTTATCTGTTCTCTTTAAATTAATATCATCTTTTAAGAATTTTTCTATTGTTTCTTCAATAAGTTCTTTTCTTTCAATCGTGCCTTCTGTGACATCTTTAATAAACTTTTTATATTGGCTCTTGTTATAGACAATCTTTTCATCTGGGTTTAGAATTTTAGAGTAAAGCTTTTGAATAATTTTAACTCTGGGTGTTGAATTTTTAATTGCATTATCCATTTTTAATTATCTCTAGCATAGCATTAGCTGCCTCTTTTCCTTTAATAAAAGATCTTTTTTTTGCTTGGCTCATATTAAGAGCTGTAATAATACCGTTTCCTATGGGCTTTTTTGACTTGGTTGATAAATGTAGTAAAGAAATAAATGTTGAGTTACATATAAAATCAAAATGAGGAGTTTCTCCCTTTATTACACAGCCTAAAGCGATAAATCCATCAAATTTATTAATATTTTTAGATATAATAACAGGAATTTCAAAAGTTCCAGGAACTTTAATTATAGTAATTTTTTTTTTTATTTGAAGTTTTTTTAAAGAACCATTGATTAAATTTTGTGTAATTCTTTTATAATAGTTAGAAGCTACAATTAAATATTTATTTTTCATTTGATTATTTCTTGCTTAATAATTTTAATATTAAATCCATCTAGTCCGATAATTTTCTTTTTCGACCTAGATACTAATATCATATTTTTTATATTTAAATCTTTAATTATTTGAGCGCCAATACCATAATATCTTAATATATTATTATTTTTTGTTTCCTCAAAGATTTTCTGTTTAAGAGATTTTTTATCCTTTATTATAATTAATGCAAAATCATTGTATTTTGACAAATATTTTAATGATTTTTCAATTTTTCTATCTTTAATATCAAAGTTGTTATCATTCATAATCTTGGACATTACTCGTACCCTTATTGATTTATTTTTTGAAAATTTACCCTTTTTTATTACAAAACTTAATGATTGATCGACTAAATTTTTATAAATCATAAGATCATATTTTTGTTTTTTATAATTAATATTTCTTAAATTTACATTTTTAATTAGTTTTTCATTTTTAAGTCTAAAAGAGATTAAATCTTCAATTGAAGCAATCTTTAATTTATGCTTTTTTGAAAAATTTCTTAAATCTTTTAATCTTGCCATTCTTCCATCTTGGTTCATAACTTCGCATATCACTGCACTAGGATTAAGTTTGGATAATTTGGATATATCTACAGATGCTTCTGTGTGTCCAGCTCTCTCAAGAACACCACCAGCTCTAGCAACTAGAGGAAAAACATGCCCAGGAGAAACTATATCTCTTTTTCTTGAATTCTTACTTATTGCTGTTTTCACAGTTTTTGCTCTATCAAAGGCAGAAATTCCTGTTGTTATACCTTTTTTTGCTTCAATGGAAATAGTAAAAGCAGTCTGCATACGTGCTTTATTTAAAGATGACATCAAAGGAAGATTTAATTGTTCAACTTTATTTTTAGTTAAGGCTAAACATATTAAACCTCTGCCATGTGTGGCCATAAAATTTATATTTTTAGAATTACATTTAGAGCCAGGTACGACTAGATCACCTTCATTTTCTCTATCTTTATCATCAACTAAAATAAACATTTTTCCTTTCTTGGCGTCTTTAATAATGTCTTTAATGGGTGATAAGTGATTTTTAGTCATTTAATTATCAATTTCATAAATATATTTTCCAAAAATATCAAACTCTATATTAACTAGATCGTTAACTTTTAAATCATTCAGATTTGTTAATTTTAAAGTATGTGGAATAATATTAATTTCAAAAAAATTTTGTTTTTTTTTGGAAACAGTTAGAGAAACTCCATTTATATGGATTGATGCCTTTTCAACTATATACTTATTGAATCTTAAAGGTGTATTGATCTTTATTAACCAAGTTTTATCAACAATTTTAATATTTAAGATCTTTCCAACAGTATCAACATGGCCTTGAGTGTAATGCCCAGAAACTTCATCTCCATATTTTAACGATTTTTCCATATTTATAACTTTACCAATCTTTACCCTCGAAAAGTTAGATCTTTTTAATGTTTCTTGAGATAAATAAAATGTTAATAATTTGTTTTTTATAGAGGTCAGTGTTAAACAAACTCCATTACAAGAAATTGAAGCGCCTATCATATTTTTATTAATTTTGAGATTTGAAAAAACAGTTAAGATTATACTTTTAGTATCTTTTTTTATACCTTTAACCACACCTGTATTTTTAATAATTCCGTTAAACATTAATTTAACCTTTCAAAGTAAACATTATCATTATCTAAAAAAACTTTAAGTTTATTTTTTAATCTTATCTTTTTTAGTAATTTAGCACTAGAATTATTAAATCCTTTTTTGTTTAAATTCAAATTTGTTTTAAAGATATAAATATTATTTATCAATTCATTAATCATTAAAAAATTAATAAAAGTTAGACCAGATTCAACAATTATTCTAGAATATTTCAGTTTTATAAAAGATTGAAATAATTTATTAAAGTCTTCTTTTGATTTCATTTTTTTAGTAATAATAACTTTAACTTTATTTTTTTTTAACCATTTAATCTTATTTTGATTAATTTTGCTCGTATAAAGGTAAATTTTTCTATTAATTTTTTTTTTAAAAATATTTAAATTTTTTTTAATGATTAAATTTCTATCTAATATTATTAAATCAGGTGATTTATTTAAAAGTCCACTAATTCTACAATTCAGGAGTGAGTTATCATTATTAATGGTTTTAGAGGTTGATAATAATGCGTTATACCTCGATCTTAATAGATGAGTTAATTTTCTTGATTTTTCGTTAGTGATCCATTTTTTTTTTCTATTATTTGTGTAATAATCTTTTGATATAGCTATTTTAGCATCAATAACAGGTAATTGTTTTTTTTTTAAATCTATTATAGCTATTATAAAAACCAAGACCCTTTTTTTTTAATATAAATTTTTTAGTAATAATTTTTTTTTTTTTTAATATGTTTTGTGCTTTGTTTTTGCTTCTTTCGTCTAAATCAGTAATTGAATAAAAAACTTTTTTTACACCTTTTTTTTTTATAATATTAGTACAAGGTGGTGTTTTTCCGTAATGAGAGCACGGTTCTAGCGTTACATATATGTTTGAATCTTTGAAATCTATTTTTTTTTTTAAAGCATTAAATTCAGCATGAGGTCTTCCATTAATTGAAGTGTATCCACTTGAAATTATACTATCATTTTTTTCAACTATACAACCAACAGAGGGGTTTTCTCTTGTTGAACCTAAATTTATTTTAGCTAATTCAAAAGCTAAAGATAAGTTTTCTATGTGTTTTTTAATTAGTTTATTTCTTTTTTGATTTGCCATGTAACTCATCAATATATTCACCAAATTCACCTATTTCCTTGAAATTTGTGTATACTGAGGCAAACCTTATATAAGCAATTTTATCAAGTTCTCTAAGCTCATCCATTACTTTTTTTCCAATTATATTTGATTGAATTTCAGATTGACCCATTTCTTCAAGTTCTCTAGAAATTTTTGAAACAATTTTTTCTGTTGTATCCGAATCAATTGGTCTTTTTTTTAATGCAGTAAAAAGTGATTTTGCTAATTTTTCTCTGTCAAATGCTGATCTACGTCCATTTTTTTAATAACTGTAAGTTCTCTAAATTGAACTCTTTCGAAAGTTGTGAAACGTTGTCCGCCGCCGCAAGTACAAACTCTTCTTCTCCTAATAGCTGTACCATCCTCAGTAGGTCTCGAATCAACAACAGATGTATCTTTTTCTCTACAAAAAGGGCAAATCATAGAATAATTTTATTATCCACTGTATATTGGGAAGTCAGAGCAGAGAGCGACAACCTCTTTTTGCACTTCCTTTTCAATTTTAGTATTATTTTTTGGGTTTTCAGAAAGTCCCTTAATAACTTTTGTGATTAATCTTCCTACTAATTTAAATTCTTGAGATTTAAATCCTCTGGTAGTCGCTGCTGGCGTCCCTAATCTTATACCTGATGTAATCATAGGACTTTGAGTGTCAAAAGGAATACCATTTTTATTACAAGTAATATTTGCTCTACCAAGACTTTCTTCAGCATCTTTGCCTGTAACACCATAGGGTCTTAGATCAACTAACATGAGGTGTGTATCAGTTCCCCCAGAAAATATTTTAAAGTTATTTTTGGTAAGAGTTTCACTTAGTGTTTTCGCATTAGAAATTACATCAGAAGTATACTTTTTGAACTCTTCGCTAAGTGCCTCTTTGAAACAAACAGCTTTTGCAGCTACGACATGCATTAAAGGTCCACCTTGTAGACCTGGGAAAACTGCGCTATTAAATTTTTTATAAAGTGTTTCGTCATTAGTCAGTATTATTCCGCCACGTGGTCCTCTTAAAACTTTATGAGTTGTTGATGTAACTACATCTGCATATTCTAAAGGGTTAGGGTAAGCACCACCCGCTACAAGTCCTGAAAAATGAGCCATGTCTACTAATAAATAAGCATCCACTTTTTTACAAATATCTTTGAATCTTTTAAAATCAATTATTCTGGAATAAGCGCTCCCTCCGGCTATTATTAATTTTGGTTTGTGCTCTAAAGCTAATCTTTCAACATTTTCATAATCAATAAGACCTGTATCTTTTTTAACGTCATAATGTAGTGCATTAAACCATTTACCTGATTGAGCTGGTTTCGCTCCATGAGTTAAATGTCCACCAGAATTTAAACTCATACCTAATATGGTATCTCCTGGTTTTATTAAAGCTAAATATACTGCTCCATTTGCTTGAGCTCCCGAGTGCGGTTGAACATTGGCAAATTTACAACCAAAAAGTTTTTTTGCTCTTTCTATGGCTAAATTTTCAGAAATATCTACGTACTCACATCCTCCGTAGTATCTTTTTCCGGAGTAACCTTCAGCATATTTATTTGTTAATACTGAGCCTTGAGCTTCTAATACAGCTCTTGAGACAATATTTTCTGATGCAATCAATTCAATGTGATTTTTTTGTCTTACGAACTCTTTAGATATTGAGTTAAATAATTCTTTATCAGAGTCTTTTAGATCTCTCTCAAAAAAATTGCTGGGCGCCCTATTTATTTTTGTAACTGTTGACATTTATATTTTTTTAATTCTCCTTTTGTGTCTACCACCTTCAAATTTTGTTTTTAAAAAAATCGAAACAATTTTTTTAATGTCATTTTTTTTAGTCAATCTTGAGCCTAAACACAATATATTAGCATTATTATGCTGACGAGACAATTGAGTAGATTTTATATTATATCCTACAGCAGCTCTAATTCCTTTTGATTTATTGGCAGAAATGGCCATACCTGTGCCTGACCCACAAACTAATATGCCAATTTCACTTTTTTTTTTTGAAACTCTACGTGATACCTTTTTTGCAAAATCTGGGTAATCAACCGATTGATTTATAAAAGGACCTAAATCAGTTATTGAAATATTTGAGTCAATTATAAATTCTTTAATAAATTCTTTAATTTCAAAACCTGCGTGATCAGAAGAAATACAGATTTTTTTAAATATTGACTTCAATTAATTGAATCTATTTTCTAACATGCAGGCAACAATATGAATTCTATTTTGCTCACCTCCATTAAAAAAATTATGATACCTTGTATTATTAGTAATCCAAACTTTGCCGTCTGCTGGCATGTGCTTAGCTACATCCTCAATTACCATTTTACATCCAGGATTAGTTATAATTGGGATATGTAATCTTGGCTCTGGATCTTTATGCCAACTCAAGGTAGATCTTGGTTCTTTTAATAATAATCTTACTCGTCCTAATTTAAACTTTGAACTTAATATTTTATATACTTGTTCAAAATATGTGTTTTTAAAATCGTTAGTTAACTCTGTATATTTTGACTCATCTATTGGTTTATCTCTGACAACTTCTTTTCCAGACTCATCTGGTTTAGTCCAATATATACCTCTTACATTATGACCTTGTATTGAAGTTTCATCACCTGGAATTTTATTCATCGGTATTGCAGCAAAATTAGAGATACCAAGTGTTTGATATTTAGATTTTTTTAATATTATTTCTAGATCGTCTCTAAGTTGGTTAATATCGAAAGAAAGATCTGGAACTTGATAAAAATCTTTAAATGTTACTGAACTGGACATAATTATCTATTAAATTACTTTGCTTATAAGGTATAATATTATATTTGTCGCATAAAAACATTAATTATAAATTTAAAAAATGAAGATTTTAGGGAAATTTCCGTCAACAAGATTGAGAAGAGTTCGCAATTCTGATTGGATTAGAAGACTAGTTTCTGAAAATAGCTTATCAGTCAATGATCTGATTTTACCTATATTCATTACGGATGGAAAAAATAAAATAGAAAAAATTAAAAGTATGCCTGGTATAAATAAGTATTCATTAAATAAGTTGACTAATATTTTAGATAAAGCTGAACAATTTAAAATACCTATGGTTGCCTTGTTTCCTTACACTTCAGAAAATAAAAAAGATAAATATGGTACTGAAGCTTTAAATGAAAATAATTTAATTTGTCGAGCAATAAAATTAATCAAAAATAAATACAAAAGTTTTGGTATCATGACTGACGTAGCTTTAGATCCTTATACATCTCATGGTCATGACGGAATCTTAATTAATGGAAAAATTGATAATGATGAAACTCTTAAAATACTTACTAAACAAGCTTTACTTCAAGCTAGTATAGGTTCAGACGTAATTGCTCCTTCGGACATGATGGATGGAAGAATAGGTATGATTAGAAAATCTTTAGATCAAAATAAATTTAAAGATACGAAAATATTATCTTATGCAGTTAAATATGCATCAAATTTTTATGGTCCATTTAGAGATGCTGTGGGTTCAAAGAAAAAATTAAAAGGAGATAAAAAGACTTACCAAATGGATATGAGAAATTATACTGAGGCATTACGGGAAGTTGGTTTAGATATTAAAGAGGGAGCTGACTTTATAATGGTTAAACCTGGTATGCTTTATTTAGATATTATTAATCTTATAAAACAAAATTTTAAGATACCGGTTTTTTCATATCAAGTATCAGGTGAGTATTCGATGATAATGAATGCTATTAGAAATAAAAATTTAAGTGAGGCAGCTATATATGAGAGCTTAATATCGCTTAAAAGAGCAGGTTCCAATGCAATAGTTACTTATTTTGCCTTAGATATTGCTAAAAAATTAAGTTCACATTAAGAAAAACAATTTTCAAAAACTACTCTAGATCTAGGTAAAAATAAGTTGTTTGGTAAGTAAAATTTATTTAGTAACAGATTTCTTGTAAAAGCCAAAGCTTGATTTATAGTTTTATCGGAAAAATTTTCAGGTATTTCCTCATTTACAATAAACTTTGGTATCTTGTATATAATATTGTCAATATTTAAAGAAACTATATCTTTTGAAAGATCGGTTTTTTTTGTTTGGAATCCAAATCCTAATTCTTTAATAAGATTAATTTCCCAAAAAGAATACAAAATAGGCCAATTTTTACTCTCAAGATTACTTATTAAATTATTAAGCGATAAGTAAATATTTTTGTGTGACTCTTCATCAGGTAATAACGAATTCAATAAATCTGTAATAGATAAAAGAAGGTAAGATTTTTTTTTATCATTAAAATAACGAGGACTAATAGCTTCCATTATTTCAGTTTTTAAATAACCTAATTTATTACGATTTTTTGAATTATGTATAATAAATATTTTGTTTCCAATTTGTAAATAATTTTTTATTTTTCTTGAGGTTCCTCCATAAACAATACCTGTAACTTTTCCGTATTTTTGAGTAAAAGCACTTATTATAATTGCATTCTCACGAAATTTTTTTTTACTTAATAAATAACCTTCATCTTCCCAATTCATATATTTAATTCTTCAAGTAATTTCTTTGCGGCATTTTGTTGTGCTTCTTTTTTCGATAATCCAGTGGCCGTAACTTTCTTAGAGTCTGGCGTTTTAGCTGTAACTTTAAAAATTGGTTTATGATGTGGTCCTGATGTCTTTAGTAATACATAAGTAGGAAGTTTTTTGTACTTTTTAAGACTATATTCTTGTAGTTTAGTCTTTGAGTCCACTACTGTAAAATCAGATTTTTTTAGAGAAGACTCCCAATATTTTAAAATAAATTTTTCTGCATTTTTTAAAGAACTGTCTTCAAAAATTGCACCAATAAGAGCTTCAAGACAATCTCCAGATATTTTTTCATGTTTTTGATCTGATCTTTTATAGTTAGATCCTAAAAACATAAATTTCTTAAGATCTATTTCGAAGGCAATTTCGGCACATTTTTTTTTATTTACTAGATTTGCATATTTTTTATCTATAATACCTTCTTTCTCATTAGGATACTTTATTAATAAATTTTTTGATATAACTAATCCTAATACACGATCACCTAAAAACTCAAGTTTTTCATTATTAGAATTCTCGTCATAACTTTTATGTGTTAAGCTTTTTCTTAGAATATCTTTTGAATTAAATTTGTATTTTATTATCTCTTCTAGTTCTTTAAATTTATTAATCATAACTGTTTAAAAGTTCTCTCTATCCTTAATGATCGTTTCCAATTCCAAAATTTTAAAAAACTGCCTTTTAAAGTATCGTTCGAAAAAAAAATAATTTCTGCTTTACCTACTAAATTTAAATTATTTACATATCCGACATCTGATAAAAATCTACTGTCTTTAGAACAATCTCTGTTATCACCTAAGAAAAAAAAATGGTTATTTGGCACAATAAACTCATCTGAGTTTTGTAAAGAACCCAAAGTATTATAAGCTGCTTTGTATTTTACATTATTTGGCAAAGTCTCTTCATATAAATTAACTGGGAACTTGATATTTCCACATCTGATTTCAACATTTTCTTTAATTTCTTTTCTCATAATTTTTTTTTTATTTAAGTAAATGTCCCCATTAATAAACTGAATGCTATCACCTGGCAGTCCTATTAATCTTTTAATATAATCAGTCCTATTATCTGAAGGAGTTTTGAAAACAACTAGATCACCTCTTTTGGGTTCTTTGGAAAGTATTCTTTTATTATAAATAGGTGGGCTAAAAGGAAAAGAATGTTTGCTGTAGCCATAAACATATTTCGAAACAAATAACCTATCGCCTACTAATAATGTTGGTTCCATGGAGGAAGATGGAATATAAAAAGGTTGAAAAAACAATGATCTTAAAAGTACAGCTATTATTAAAGCATATAATAAAGTTTTTAAATTTTCTACGATAATATTTATTAACTTGTTTTTATTCATATCGATATAGTTACAAATGCAACAGCATAATTTTTTTCATCTGCTATTGATAAGGAAATTTTATATTTTTTTTTTTTAATTTTTTTACTTACAACTTTTTTTGTATTATTAAGCAACTTTATAAAAGGTTTTCCATTTTTTTCATTTAAAATTACAATTTCATTAAATTTAATACCTTTTGCTATGCCAGTACCAAGTGCTTTTGAAAAAGCCTCTTTTGCAGCAAATCTTTTTGCAAAACAGTTAGAACGATTTAAATTTTTATTACATTTAGAAACTTCCTCATTGTTGAATATTCTTGAAACAAATAACTTATTTTTTAAAGAATTTTTCACTCTACTAACTCTAATAATATCAGTTCCGACACCAAATATTTTCATACTTTTAAAATTTTTTTAAACTCTTTTATAGTTTTCTTTAAACCGATAAAGATAGACTCACCAATTAAAAAATGGCCAATGTTAAATTCATTGATGTTGGAAACTTTTGCTAAAATTTTTGAGGATTTATATGTTAAACCATGTCCAGCATGAACTTCTAGGCCTATCTTATTTCCTAGATTTACCGCATTTTTAATCTTCTCGAGTTCTTTGGTAAAACTTTTTCTTTCATTAACTAAATTACAAAATTTTCCAGTATGTATTTCTATACAATCTGCATTTAAAACTTTGGAGTCTTTAACATCTTTTAAGCTAGGTTCAATAAATAAACTAACTCTGCATTTATTTTTTTTTAATTTATGAATTATCTTTTTTAAAAGAACTCTCTTATGATTTAAATTTAATCCTCCTTCTGTAGTTAACTCCTCTCTTTTTTCAGGAACTATACATACAAAATTTGGTTTGCTCTTAAGAGCTATTTTTAACATTTCTTCGGTTGCAGCAATTTCAAGATTTAAAGGGATTTTTAATTTAGATTTAATTTCTTTTAAATCTAACTCTCTTATATGACGCCTATCTTCTCTCAGATGAATTGTAATTGAGTCAGCTCCGTTTTTTTGTGCTAACAAAGCGGCTCTTAAAGGACTAGGATAATTCTCTCCTCTAGCATTTCTAACAGTAGCAACATGATCAATATTAACTCCTAATCTGACTTTACCCATTAAAGATTTCTACTTCCAGGTTTTACAGCTTTAATAGATAATAGTTTATCTGGTAAATTTTCTTTTGAGTATGTTGGAATATTTAATTCAACTTGTGATACAATTTTTCCATCAATAGATGATTGACCATTTGATCTATCAATAATACACCCGTAGCCGACTACAACAGCTTCGTTTTCTACTACTAATTTTGAACATTCTAAACTTGATTTTCCAGTAGTAATAACATCTTCAATTATGAGAACTTTTTGATTTTTTTTAATAGAAAAATCTCTTCTGAGTTTAAAAATTCCATCAACTCTTTCAGAAAATATTGTTTCTTTATTAAGTAATTTTCCTATTTCGTAACCAACAATTATTCCGCCCATGGCAGGAGATAAAATAATATCAAAATCTTTAAATTCATTCTTTAATTTTTCTGAAAGTGAGCTGCATAATTTGATTGCTTTATCAGGCTTACTCATTAATTGAGCGCATTGGACATATTGAGGGCTGTGTAATCCTGAAGATAATATAAAATGCCCCTCTATCAAGGCATTAGCCTCTTTTAAAATTATCAAAGATTCTTTGTAAGAAAGCATTTTTTTTATTTTTGTGTCTAACTATTTTAAATTTATAATTTTTTTGCTTAATTTGGCTTATCAAGTTTGTAAAATTTTTCAAATCTTTAATCTGTATATCAAAAGAAAATTGTAAATAATCATCTTTTCTTTTCAATAATTCAATATTTATTATGTTGCTTTTGTTCATACCAATTAAAGTGCTTATTTCTCCCAAAACACCAGGGTTATGAGGTAAATCGATTATTAAAGAGGTATTATAAACCTTTTTCTTAGTTATTTGATGACTGTTTCTGCCTTGCCAATATCTTCTTATTGAAGCTCTTGCCTTCCCTGTTTTTGATGATGACAACCAATGTAAAGATGGTGAAACATTAGAAGAGTTAATTATCTTTACCATATCTCCATTTTTTAAAATAGTTTGAACAGGCATTTCTTTACCATTAATCTCACATCCAATTGCTGTATCTCCAATTTTTGTATGCACTGCATAGGCAAAATCTATTGGTGTTCCATTCTTTGGTAATTTAATAACTGATCCTTTGGGAGTAAAACAAAAAACATTATCTTGAAACATTTGAAGTTTTGTAAATTCATAATAATGTTCAGGACTATTACCAGTTTCAATAATTTCAACTAAATCTCTCAGCCAATCGTATTCTTTCCAGGAAAGTTCAGAAAATTTTTCAGAGGATTTGTATTTCCAATGAGAAGCAATACCTCTTTCAGCAAATTCATGCATTTCATAAGTTCTAATTTGAATTTCAATTCTTTGTTTATATGGGCCAATTAGAGCTGTATGAATTGATTTATATTTATTAATTTTAGGGGTGGAAATATAATCTTTGAATTTTCCAGGTACAGCAGAATATTTTGAATGTAAAATTCCTAAAGTTTTGTAACAATCCTCAACAGAATTTAACAAAATTCTAAACCCAACAATGTCAGTTAATTGCTCAAGAGATATTTTTTTACTTTGCATTTTTCTCCAAATAGAAAAAGGAGTTTTTTCTCTACCTGCTATTTTAGCTGTAACACCATTTTCTTTAAGTAAATTTATTAATTCTGCTGAAATTATTTTAAAATTATCGTCCCTGTTATTTTTTATAAATTTTAGCCTTTCTTGTATTAAATCTCTAGCTTCTTTATTTAAAATTTCGAATGATAAATCCTCTAATTCATCTCTAATTGTATTCATACCCATTCTATCAGCTAATGGTGCATAAATTTCCATCGTCTCCTTTGCTTTTCTAATGATTTTATCTTTATCTCTTACAAATTTTATTGTTCTCATATTGTGTAGTCTGTCAGCTAATTTAACAAGTAATACTCTAATATCTTTTGAAGTTGCTATAATTAATTTTCTAAAATTTTCTGCTTTAGAGTCTTCTGAGGCTTTATCCTCAAGTGCTGATATTTTGGTAACACCTTCAACTAAATTAGCTACTTCCTCTCCAAATTCTTTTTTAACTGTTTCATAAGTTACTTTAGTATCTTCAATAGTATCGTGAAGTAATCCAGTTGTAATAGTTGCACTATCTAGTTTTAAATCTGTTAAAATCTTTGCTACAGCTACTGGATGAATTATATAAGGAACCCCTTCATCTCTTTTCTGATTTTTATGAGCATCTATGGCAAACTTAAAAGCTTTATTAAGTGTATTATAGTTAAGAAATTTATTATAAGACTTAATTTTGTCAATTAATTCATAGTTATTAATCATATTTATAATATAGCACTTTTACTTAGTCTTGTAATCTCATTATGAGAATTTTTATCCAATTCTAGAAAAAAAATATCAATTTTTTTATCAAAAATTGGATGTATCCAATTAGGCTCTATTTCTTTTAAAGGGTAAATCACAAAATTTCTTAAATGTGATCTGGGATGAGGTAAGATTAAATCTTTATTTTTGATTATTTTTCTATTGTAGTCGATGATATCTATATCACACGTTCTAGGCTCATTTTTCTTTATACGTTTACGGCCCAGTTTTATTTCTATTTCTTTAATTTTTTTTAAAAAATCAATTGCTTCAATATTTGCTTTTAGTTTTATACATACATTGAGAAATTTTGGATCAGATTTATTAGGATATGATGGAGTTTCATAATAACTTGAAACCTTAATTATATTAAATTTATACTCATTCAAAAGTTTAATTGCATTTTTAATATTATTTTTTCTATCCCCATTATTTGAAGGTAAATTAGATCCTATATTAATGTAAATCATTTGTTTTTAATTCTAAATATTCTAGCTTTTTCTCTTTGCCAATCTCTTTTTTTCTTAACAAGTCTTTTATCATATAATTTCTTTCCTTTGCCTACGGCTATTTGTATTTTAGCTTTTCCTTTATTAAAATACATTTTAGTTGGAACTATTGTCATACCCTCTTGGTTAATTCTACCAATCAAGGTATTTATTTGTTTTTTTGACAAAAGTAGTTTTCTTTCTCGTTTAGGATCATGATTGTTATATGATGATTGTTTGTATAAGGGTATGTGAGAATTTATTAAAAATATCTCACCGCCTATGTCTATAGCGTATGAGTCAGCTATACTCCCTTTTCCAATTCTTAAAGACTTGACCTCAGATCCTTTTAAAACAATTCCTGCTTCAAATAATTCTTTAAAATAATAATTAAAACTTGCTTTGCGATTTAAGCAAATAATCTTTTGAGAAACATTTTTCGGTTTCATTAGAGAAGTTTTGCAAACTTTAGAGCTTTTTTTAATTCTATTTTTGTTGTCTCTGTTACTTGAACTAAAGGAAGTCTTACATCTGGTGGAGATAAATTTAAAAGTGATGCCGCATATTTTACTGGGGATGGATTACTTTCAATAAAAAGAGCTTTATGTAGTGGTGACAAGAGTTTGTTAATACTTGTTGCTGTTACATTGTCATTTGATAAAGAAGCTTCATGAAATTCAGCACAGAGTTTTGTAGCAACATTAGCTGTTACACTAATACATCCAACTCCTCCCCTTTTATTAAATTCTAAAGCATTATCATCTTCTCCAGTCAATTGAATAAAATCTTTTCCCATCTTATTTAATTGCAAAGTTACTCTGTTCAAATCTCCCGTAGCATCTTTAACTCCTTTGATATTTTTCAATTCAAATAGCCTAGCCATTGTATCTACTGACATGTCAATTACAGATCTAGAAGGAATATTATAAATGATAATCGGAATGCCAACATTATTATTAAGAGCTTTATAGTGTTGATAAAGACCTTCTTGAGTTGGTTTATTATAATAAGGGGTAACTATTAAAAGTCCATCAGCTCCAGCCTGTTCAGCATGTTTTGATAATTCAATCGCCTCTGCAGTCGAATTAGAACCAGTACCAGCAATGACTGGTATTTTGCCATTACATTCTTTAACAGCTATCTCAATTACTTTTTTATGCTCATTATGAGATAGAGTTGGGGACTCGCCAGTTGTGCCGGCTGGCACTACACCATTTGTGCCATTTTTAAGATGATGGTGTATAATTTGAGTATAATTATTCTCATCTAATTTATTGTCTTTAAATGGTGTTATTAAAGCTACGATTGAACCTTTGAACATAAATCAATATAAGATTATTTAAAATCTATATTTATGCTTATTCGATTAATTAGTCTAGCTATTTTATTGCTATTAATAGATGTAAATCACATTGGTTTAACTGATGATAAATTGATTTTACCAAAAGATAAACCGTCAGTTTTTAAAAAAATCGAAATAAATAAAACTTCAAATAAAATTTTAATACCACAAAGCAAACCCATTATTAAAAACAATAATATTGTAGAAGTTGAAGAGAAAAATAAAGAAAAGGAAATAACCCTAAAAGAGGAAATAAAGAAAGTCGAAATAAAAAAAGAAGTAAAGGTTGATGGTTTTATAATTCCTCGAGAAAAACCCAAAACAGTTAAAAAAATAACTAAGTCAGTTAAGAAGTCAAAATTGTTAAGTCAAAAAGACTTTGATAGAGCTAAAATAACTTTTGATCAAATAAAATCTGGAAAGGTAATCACGGGATACAAAACTTCTCAAAAAATAAAAGACAAAGATTTAAGAAAATTTGTTCAGTGGATTTATTTAATGAAAAGTTCAAATAATGCTACATTTTCAACTTATGAAACCTTTATAAGAAATAACACTGACTTTCCTAGAATTGGTAGATTAAGATATTTGGCTGAACAAAAGATTTATCTAAAAAATTCTTCTCCAAAAAATATTGTTAAGTGGTTTGAAGACTTTCCGCCTGTTGGTGGTACAGGAAAACTTAAATTAGGTGAAGCTTTTTTTGATTTAAAAGATTTTAATAGTGCAAAAAAATTAATTAAAGATGGATGGATAACTGCTGAATTAAACAAAAGTTCACTTAGATTCTATCGTAAAAAATTTAAATCTGTTCTTCAAACTGAAGATTATATTAAAAGAGCTGATTATTTAGCCTGGGAGAAAAAGTATTGGGATTTAAAAAGAATGCTAGTTTATTTACCAAATGATTTTAAAGCACTTTATAATGCAAGACAAATATTAATGAGTAACTCCTACGGAGTTGATAACGCTATATCTAAAGTTCCAGATAGATTCAAAAAAGACATAGGTCTAGAATATGATAGGTTAAAATGGAGAAATAGACGAGGAAGATTAGAATCATCTCTACAAATTTTATACGACAATTCAAATAAATCAGAGGAAGAATTAATTAGAGCAGATCTTTGGTGGAAACAAAGAGAAAGCATTGTTAGAAGTTTAATTTATAAAAAAAAATATAAAACAGCATATAAAGTTGCTAGTGAGCACTCACTTTCTTCAGGACCTGAATTTGCAGAAGCAGAATGGTTATCAGGTTGGGTTGCTCATTCATTTCTAAAATCTCAAGAATATGCAATTAATCATTTTTTAAACTTTTATGATAATGTCAGTTACCCAATAAGTTTAGCGAGAGGTGCTTACTGGCTAGGAAAATCATATAAAGCAACTGGAAACAATAAAAAAGCTGAAGAATATTTTAATCAAGGATCTAAATATTTGACCACATATTATGGACAGCTTAGTTTTAAAGAGTTAAATTATGGCGGAGAGTTCACTTTAAAAGAAGAATCAAGTTTTTCAAAAGATTATGAAAAAGAATTTTTAAGTAATAAACTTGTAAAAATAGTTAGAATATTAAAAGAACTTGATCATACAAAATATTCGAAAGATGTTGTTAAGCATTTAGCATCACTTAATATAAATGAAGGCAGTGAAGTTTTAGCTGCAAGATTGGCTACAGAGATTGAGAGATATGATTTTGCTATTCAAATTTCAAAAAAAGCATCTTATGAAAAAAGATTTTATTTAAAATATAATTACCCTATCATTTCAACTCCAAGAGAAATTAATAACAAAACTATGCCTCCAAGTGAAATGATACATGCCATTATAAGACAAGAAAGTGAATTTGACAGTAAAGCAAATAGTTACGCCGGAGCTAGAGGTATGATGCAATTAATGAAGTACACTGCTAAAATAGTAGCTAAGCAAGCAAAGTTACCTTATAGTATTAGTGGTTTAACAAATGATCCTATTTATAATATAAAGTTAGGATCTTATTACTTTAATTCATTATTAAATGATTATGGTGGAGTTTACCCTTTTGCTATAGCCGCTTACAATGCAGGTCCAAACAGAGTAAAAACATGGAGAAGAGTAAATGGTGATCCGACCAAAAACCAATTAAGCTATATTGATTGGATTGAACTTATTAGATTTAAAGAGACAAGAAATTATGTTCAAAGAGTTTTGGAAAACATGAATGTATACAAATATATGATAAGCAAAGAACCAGTTAAAATTGAAGATTTTTTTAAATAACTGGCGGAAGAGGAGAGATTCGAACTCTCGGTACGATATTACTCGTACGGTTAGTTAGCAACCAACTGGTTTCAACCGCTCACCCAC
>MDTB01067425.1_pt1 | contig 30167 bp, 42 predicted proteins | sample 811161 | NCBI WGS metagenome assembly MDTB01 (sample SAMN05326650, study PRJNA326480) | marine metagenome | isolation source: seawater | place: Mediterranean Sea | collected 2009 | reverse complement strand
TTTAAAACATTGTGATATAACTTAAGCCTTTATGGCGGAGTAGCTCAGTTGGTTAGAGCAGCGGAATCATAATCCGAAGGTCGGGAGTTCAAATCTCTCCTCCGCTACAAAAAGATTCTATAATTTCAATTTCTTCATTTGATATATTATTTCCCGTAAATGGGTAATTGAATTCATTATTAGATATGCCTTGTTTCGTATTAAATGGCTCGTAAATCATTGATAGACCATTTAATGAAGATTTATATTATTCTAAGCGGTGTTGCTACTGTTTTTGTCATTCTAGAAAAGATTATTGGTTTTTTAAAATTTTTCATACTTTTTATTGCGAATGATGTCAATTGAAACTAAAAAAGAAATTTATATAAAATGTATTAAAAGTATTAATAATTCTTCTGATGAAAATATACTTAAAATAATATCCTACATACTGTTTAACTCTTTCGAAAACTGGATATTCTGTGGATTTTATTTTAAAAAGGACAACCAACTTAAAGTAGATGAATATGAATCACTAAAAATACCTTGTAGCCCAATAAGTTTGAAAGGTGTTTGCGGAACGGCAATTTTAAAAAATGAAATTGTTAATCTTCCTGATGTTAAAGAATTTTCAGACCATATTGTTTGTGACTCTAATAGCAAATCTGAATTATGCATACCATTCTTTCTAAATTCAACAAATTACGTACTTGATATTGATTCAAATAAGTTGAACGATTTTGATGATATAGATATTAAATTTTTAACGAGAATTATTAAAAATATTTAAACTATTCTTTGGAGTCTTCTGCTACTTCAAGTTCTTCTGTTTTGTCAACAATAACATCAGACTCAAAGTTAAATTTATCTACAAATTCAATAAGAGAAACCTTAGCTGAATCATTTGTTCTTGATCCAAGCTTAATAATTCTTGTATAGCCACCTGGTCTATCCAAATAACTTGGAGCTATAACATCAAATAATACTTTAACTGCTTCATCATTATGAATTTTCTTTAAAACTTCTCTTCTATTATGTACAGTATGGTCTTTTGCCTTAGTGATCATTGGCTCTAAAAACTTTCTTAATTCTAAAGCTTTTTCGTGAGTAGTTTTGATTCTTTTATGCTCAATCAAAGAACTTGCCAGATTTGACATTAAAGCCTTTCTATGTGCAGATGATCTACCAAATTTACGTGCTGATATTCTTTTTCTCATTACACTTCATCTTCAGTATATGGACTTGTATCCATACCAAATTTTAATCCCATAGTTTCAAGTTTTTCAATAAGCTCATTAAGAGATTTTCTACCGAAGTTTTTATATTCTAACATTTCAGCTTCATCTTTGTCTACTAGCTCACCAATTAGAGTAATTCCTGCAGCTTCTAAACAATTATGACTTCTTACTGAAAGCTCCATTTCATCAATTGATGATTCTAGAAGCTTACGTATTTGAAGAATTTCTTCACTAACCGGTTTGTCAATTTCTAGGATTGAAGGGTTACTGATTGAATTAATAATATTATAATGCTCTGATAGAACCGAAGAGCAATAACTAACAGCATCTATCGGTGAAATAGAACCATCTGTGGCTACATTTAACGACAGCATCTCAGTGTCTTCTTTAGCTCCTGGTAAAGGAGATACATTAAAAGAAACTTTAGTGACTGGATTAAAAATACTATCAATTGGAATCATTCCGACTGGAGAATTATTCAATTTATTTTCCTCGCTTGATTTGTAGCCTTTTCCAATACCTAACCTCAATTCAACTTCAAGAGTAGTTCCTTTAGCAATATCAGTTATGTGAAATTCAGGATTCAAGATCGTAAAATTGTCGCTTACTGCCTGAATATCTGCGGCAGTAAAAGCTTTTGGCCCTTTGACTTTTAAAAAGATTGGCTCTACTGAACTTTCAAACAAATGGAATCTGACGCTCTTAAGATTCATTATTATATCTGCAACATCTTCTGTAACACCGTCAATGGTAGAAAACTCATGATGAGCACCTTCTATTTTTACATTTGTAATCGCAGCTCCAGGGACAGCAGTTAGTAAAGCTCTTCTTAAAGAGTTACCCAGTGTAATACCGTAACCTCTATCAAGTGGTTTGATAGTAAAATTACTTGTATTTTCATCTGTAATTTTATGCGAAATTTTAAATTTTAAATCATTGCTCATTTTTCTTCCTTTATCTTGAATAGTATTCAACAACTAATTGTTCGTTCATAGTTAAATCGATTTCATCTCTTTCCGGGAGGCTAATAAATGTGCCTTCCATCTTTGCTTTATCAACTGATAACCATGAAATATTTAAATCACCCTTCACCATTTTGATAGAATTTAAAATCAGATCGAGCTTCTTACTTTTATCTCTTACTGATATTGAATCTCCAGGTTTCAATCTGTATGAAGCAATATTTACCTTAATGTTATTAACCAAAAAGTGTCCATGACTTACTAGTTGTCTAGCAGATGGTCTTGTTGGAGCAAAACCAAGTTTATAAACAACATTATCTAGTCTTGATTCTAACATTACTAATAAGTTTAAACCAGTTTCACCTTTCATTTGCGAAGCTTTTTTAAAATAATTTCTAAATTGTTTTTCTAACATGCCATATGTGAATTTGATTTTTTGTTTTTCATTTAATTGTACAGAGTATGTAGAAAACCTTTTTCCGGCTTTGCCATGTTGACCTGGTCGATAACCCTTTTTAGATAGTAATCTATCAAATTTTGGATTACCGAAAATATTAACTCCCAGCTTTCTAACTAATTTACCTTTTGGTGTACTTAATTTTGCCATACTTTATACTCTTCTTTGTTTTTTAGGTCTACATCCATTATGGGGTAATGGAGTTACATCGGAAATTGAGGTAACCTGTAAACCAGATGTTGAGAGTGCTCTTATTGCGGACTCTCTTCCTGCCCCTGGACCTTTTACTTTTACAGAAACGGTTGTCATTCCCATACTAACCACTTCACTAGCAACTTTTTCTGATGCTATTGTTGCAGCATAGGCAGTATTCTTTCTAGAACCTTTAAATCCTGCTTTTCCAGCAGTTGCCCAAGCAATCACATTACCAAACTCATCTGAAACTGTTATATTAGTGTTGTTAAAAGTTGCTTTTATATGAACAACCCCCTTTGGATTGATTTTTTTCTTTTTCTTGTTGGATCTAGTTTGAACCGCCATATTATACTGCCTTCTTACCTAATGAAATTGTTTGTCTAGTTCTACTTCTTCTTGTCCTAGAGTTAGTTTTTGTTCTTTGTCCTCTAGATGGTAGTGATTTTCTGTGCCTTACACCTCTGTAACTACCAATATCTTGTAATCTTTTTACATTTTTAAGATTTTCACTTCTAAGTTCACCCTCAATTAAAAGTTTTAAATCAACAATAACCTTTCTGATTTCGTCTTCTTGTTTGGAAGTTAAATCAGTAACACGAACGTTTGGATCAACTTTTGCTTGTTGACATATGCTCAATGCAGTCTGCAAGCCAATTCCATGAACATATCTTAATGAATATGCTACTTTTTTATCCTTTGGTATATCAACACCTGCTATTCTAGCCATTATCCTTGCCTCTGCTTATGTCTAGGGTTTTTCTTATTAATAACATAAATACGACCTTTTCTTCGCACAATAATGCAATCTCTTGTCCTTTTCTTTACTGAAGCTTTTACTTTCATAATTATTGCCTAAATGTTATTCTTCCTCTACTTAAATCGTAAGGAGAAAGTTGTAAATCAACTTTATCTCCGGGAAGCATTTTGATAAAATGCATTCTCATTTTACCGCTAACATGAGCTAAAACTTCATGTTCTTTTCCACCAAGATTAATCATCACTCTAAACCTAGCTCCTGGTAAAGCTTCCTTTATTGTTCCTTCTACTTCTATTGATTCTTGTTTTGCCATAGTAAAATTACGTTAAAATTCTGGGTTGAAACTTAGTAATAAGAATTGAATGTTCAAAGTGTGCACTTGCAGCCCCATCTTTTGTCCTAATTGTCCATCCGTCACTATCTGTTTTTATGTGCCTTGAACCCATGTTAACCATTGGCTCTATTGCTAAACACATCCCCTCTTTTAATTCTGTATTTAGATCTGTTGTCTTTGGATCAGAAAAATTAGGAACTTGAGGTTGAATATGGAGTTGTCTGCCAATTCCATGCCCAACAAGTTCTCTAACAATAGAATATCCTTTTGATTCAACATATTTTTGAATTGAATCACTTATATCAAATACTTTATTTCCTACTAATGCTTTATCAATACCAATTTGAAGTGCCCTTTTTGTCACATCAACAAGCTTAGCTTTTTTATTTGAAATTTTTCCGACAGCAATTGTTCTTGCTGAATCGCTATAAAATTCATTTTTAATAACTCCGCAATCAATACTGACAATCTGACCTTCTTCAAGTAAAATATCCTTTGGTATACCGTGAACTATTTCGTCGTCAATTGATACAGTTAAGGTGGATGGAAAACCATTGTAACCTTTAAATGCAGGCTTAGCTTCACAAGAAAGAATATAGTTTTGAGCTATATTATCCAATTCTAAAACTGATTGACCTGGAGCAATACTTTTTTCAACTAGGTTTAATGTATCAGAAAGAATTTGACAACTTTCGGATATCGCAGATACTTCGATATGATTATTTATATCAACCATTATCTTCTGCTCCTCACTTTCCCTTTTGTTAAAAATCCATCATAGTGTCTAGATAAAAGATGAGATTCTATTTGGCTTAATGTATCTAGGCCTACACCAACAACAATCAATAAACTTGTTCCTCCAAAAAAAGATGCGTAAGCATAATCTAAGCCAGCGAACTGCTGTAAAAAATATGGCATTAATGCTATAAATCCAAGAAAGCACGCCCCAGGAAGAGTAACTCTTGTTAAAATATTTTCGATAAATTCCGCTGTTTTCTTTCCAGGCTTTACTCCAGGAATAAATCCTCCCTGCTGTTTAAGTGTAGATGAAACTTGATTTGGGTCAAATTGAAGTGCAGTATAAAAAAATGTGAAAAATATAATTAGCAATGCAAAAAGTGAATTTGAAAACCAGTGATCCATTGCAAATAAAGATATAAAGCTAGACTGAGTCGCATCTTGTCCAAAAAAAGTTGCAATGGTTCCGGGTATTAAAATTATTGATTGCGCAAAAATGATTGGAATAACTCCAGCAGTGTTAATCTTAAGAGGAAGAAATGTATTTTGCCCACCATATACTTTTCTACCAACAATTCTTCTAGCATACTGAACAGGAACTTTTCTTACTCCCTGCTGAATAAGAATAATTGTCATTACCAAGAAGAAAAATAAAATCATTAAAAATAATTCAGATAGAATACCTCTAACTCCTTGTTGAAAATATGAAATTTCTGATATAACTACATTAGGAAACGCAGCAATAATACCAACCATTATTATCAACGATATTCCATTACCAATACCATGTTCTGTAATTTTTTCTCCAAGCCAAAGCAATAACATTGTTCCCGTTGTAATACTTACAACAGCTGTGAATCTGAATAAAAAGCCGGGATTTAATACAATTCCATAGCTTTCAAGAAGCAATGAAATAAATATTGATTGAACAAAAGCTAGTACAACTGTTCCATACCTTGTTATTTGAGTAATTTTTGCTCTTCCACTTTCTCCCTCCATTGCTAATCGCTGGAAGTATGGTAAAGTAGTTTGAAGGATCTGGATTACAATTGAAACGGAAATGTAAGGCATTATACCTAATCCAAAAATAGCTGCTTGACCAAAGGCTCCGCCCGTAAAAAGATTAAAAAGGCCAAAAAATGTATCATTTAAAGATTCCATTGTTTGACGAAGAGCATCTGGATTTATACCAGGAATAGGTACTTGAGATCCTAACCTAACAATGACTAAAATTCCCAAAGTAAATAAAATTTTTCTCCTAAGTTCAGGAATTGTAAAAATATTTCTTATTTTATCAATCACTGGACGGTAGCCTTTCCTCCAGACTCTTCAATTTTTTTAATAGCTGAGTCACTAAAAGATGATGCAGTTACATTTATTGGCTTATCTAAGCTGCCATTTCCTAAAACTTTAACGGGAACAAGGTTTGATGAAATTAAACCATTTTTTGACATCACTTCAGCATCAATATTTTTAACCTTTAACTTAGCAATTTGAGAAAGATTAACAATTTCAAATGATTTGGCAAAATTGAAATTATTGAATCCTCTTGTTGGTACTCTCCTGTGTAACGGCATTTGACCACCTTCAAACCAATGACGATGCTTATGACCACTTCTTTGACCTGCACCCTTGTGACCTCTACCAGCGGTAGTGCCTAAACCTGAACCATGACCTCTTCCTACTCTTTTAGACTTCTTAACAGCATTTGTTGGTTTAATTAGCTTCATAATTCCTCAACTTTAACTAGATAATCAATCTTTTTAATCATACCTACAATCGCGTCGTTAGCATCTAAAATAACTGATTTATTCATTTTTCTTAAACCAAGCGCATCTAGTGTAGCTTTAGCTTTCCTGGAGTAACCAATTCTACTTTTAATTTGTGTTATCTTTAGTTGTTTTTTTGCCATTGTATTAAATCTCGAATAATGTTTTTGGAGTTTTACCTCTTTTTTTAGCAACAACTCTAACATCTTGTAAGCTAGTTAAAGCGTTCATTACTGCTTTTGCAACATTCATTTTATTATTTGATCCAAGGACTTTGGAGTAAATATTATTGACTCCAACTTGCTCCATAATTAAACGAACAGCTGAGCCAGCAATAATACCTGTACCATAAGGAGCAGGCTTCAGTAAAACTCTACTAGCACCATGCTTTCCAATGATTTCATGAGGAATAGTATAGTTATGAACAGGAACTTTAACTAAATTTTGTCTAGCATCCTCTTTTGCTTTGGTAATAGAGACAATGACTTCATTAGCCTTACCTGCGCCAATGCCAACGTGCTGCTTTCCATCGCCAATAACTACCAATGTAGAAAAACTAAATCTCTTTCCTCTAGAGTTTACTTTTGCAACCCTATTGATTCGAATAACTGATTCTTCTTTTAAATCCAACTCTGAATAATTTATCATACTCATTTAAGCTCCACTTTTTAAAATTTTAAGCCACCTTCTCTAGCAGCTTCAGCTAAAGATTTAACTCTTCCATGATATCTAAAACCATTTCTATCGAAAAAGATTTTCTCAATTTTTTTACCTTTGACTCTCTTTGACAAAGCTTTACCAACTTGCGCTGCGACTTCTGTTTTATTGAGCTTTTTCTTTGTAAATTCTTTCTCTTTTGAAGAAGCTGAGAAAACTGTTTTTTGATTGACGTCGTCGATAATTTGCGCCTCTATGTGATTAGCACTTTTAAAAATACAAAGTCTCATTTCACCACTAACAGGAAATGCTTTTTTGGATCTCTTTCTTCTTCTTAAATACTGTTCTTTTTTAACTTTTAAAGCTCTCATATCTATTCTCCGCCGCCAACTGTTTTACCTTGTTTTGAACGGACATATTCATCCTTATATCTAATACCTTTTCCTTTGTAAGGTTCAGGCTTCCTAAGTGACCTAATCTTAGCTGAAACTTGACCAACTAATTGTTTATCTGCGCCTTTAATCTGCAAAGAATTTTTTTGTGCAACTGCCTCAATTCCATCTGGAAGATCAAAAACTATATCATGTGAAAATCCAAGTTGAAAAACAAGTTTTTTACCCTGGGGTTTTACATTATAACCTACTCCAATTATCTCTAAGTGTTTAGAAAAGCCATTTGTAACACCTTCAATTGCATTCGAAACTAATTGTCTAGTTGTGCCATGCATTGACTTGGAAACCTTATCTTCAGACTTTCTAGTCAAATTGATTGTATTATCTTCAATTTTTAATGATACTTCATCGCAAATATTTACAACTAAGTTTCCATTCGGACCGTTCACTGAAAGATTGTTGTCTTTATTAACTAAAGAAACACCATCTGGTACATTTATTACTTTATTTCCTACCCTTGACATATTACCAAACGTTGCAAAGCAACTCTCCTCCGACTTTTAATTCTCTAGCGACCTTATTACTTAATACTCCTTTAGGAGTAGAGATTACACTAATTCCTAAACCATTTAATACTCTTGGTATATCAGAACACGAAACATATACTCTTTTACCAGGCTTACTAATCTTTTCAATAGTTGTAATTGCTGGTGAATTTTCATTATACCTCAAATAAACCCTAATATCCTCTTTACTATTTTCTTTATCTAAGAAAACAAAATTATCAATATAACCCTCTTCTTTAAGAACTAGTGATAATCTTTTCTTTAAATTAGATGAAGGTATATCAACCCATCTTTTTTTTGCAGAATATCCATTCCTTATCCTTGTACAAAAATCTGCTATTGGATCTGTCATCGACATAAAATTACTCCTACCAACTTGCCTTAGTAACACCAGGCAATTCTCCTTTAAGTGCTAATTCTCTAAATGTTATTCTTGATAAACCAAATTTTCTCATGTATCCTTTTGGCCTCCCAGAAACAGCACAGCGATTTGTTAATCTCGAAGCACTTGAAGATCTTGGTAGCCTTTGTAGCTTTATAATTGCCTTATTTTTTTCTTCGTCAGAAACATTAGGATTTTTTATAATTGCCCTTAATTCTTTCCTTAGTGCATAATGTTTTTGCACTTTCTTTTGTAAATGAAACTCTCTAACTATTTTTGATTTTTTAGCCATTTTCTTACTCTTTATTTTTAGCCAATCTTTTTTCTCTGATAGGCAATCCTATTGCTCTTAAAAGCTCATAACATTCATCATCATTTGAGGCGGATGTTGTAATAATAACATCCATACCTCGTAATGAATCAACTTTATCATAATCAATTTCAGCAAAAACAATTTGTTCTTTAATACCAAAACTGTAATTACCCATACCATCAAATGATTTAAAAGAAAGACCGCGAAAATCTCTTGTTCTTGGAAGAGCAACCGCACACAGTCTTTCTAAAAATTCGTACATAAAATTTTTACGTAAAGTTACTTTACAACCAACCGGAAAACCTTTTCTAACTTTAAAGTTAGAAACATCTTTTTTAGCTTTAGTTATTACAGGCTTTTGACCAGTAATTAACATTAATTCATCTAAAGCAGACTGAAGTGCTTTTTTATTATTTTTTGCATCCCCTAATCCAATATTTAAAGTAATTTTTTCTACTTTTGGTACTTGCATAATACTGGAAAAATTAAACTTTTTCATTAAGTAAGGTCTAACTTCATCAGAGTATTTTTTCTTATAATTTGGAGCATTCATAAAAATTATCCTAATTCCTTACCAGTTCTTTTAGAAACTCTAACTTTTGATTTATCATCTAAAATTTTATAACCGACTCTTGAAGCGTTGTCACCTTCTAGAGCCATTAAATTTGATATATGTAATGATCTTTCTCTTTCTGAAAAACCTCCTTGAGGATTTTCTTGTGTTGGTCGAACAGCTCTTTTTGTAAGAGCAACCCCCTCAACAATCGCTCTTTGTGAAGTAGGTATCACTTTAAGAACTTTTCCGGTCATGCCTTTAAAATTTCCCGAAACAACTTTTACTATCATATTTTTTTTTATTTTCATTACAATACCTCTGGCGCCATAGAAATAATTTTCATATATCCACCCTCTCTTAATTCTCTCGCAACTGGTCCAAAAATTCTTGTTCCCTTTGGCTCGTTCTGGGTATTTAGTATTACAGCAGCATTATCATCAAATCTTATATAAGAACCATCTCGTCTTCTAACTTCTTTTTTAACTCTTACGACCACTGCTCTAGCAACTTCACCTTTTTTAACCATTCCTCCAGGGGATGAAGATTTTACTGAAACAACAATTATATCTCCAATGCTAGCATATCTTTTTTTAGATCCACCTAAAACTTTAAAACATTGAACAATTTTTGCTCCAGAATTATCTGCTACTTTTAATCTTGTTTCCTGTTGAATCATTATTTATTTAAACTACTAAGCAACTTAGAAGCTCTCCATCTTTTTGTTTTACTCATTGGTTTTGTTGCTTTTATTTCAACAGTATCACCAACGTTAAAAGCATTTTTTTCATCGTGAGCATAATATTTTTTAGATCTTTTCATATACTTCTTATAGAGCTTATGCTTTACTAATCTTTCAACGCTTACAACTATAGTTTTATCCATAGCGTTTGATACAACCTTACCAACAAGTGTTTGAACATTTCTATTCATTAATTTTTTTCCTCATTTAACGACATTTCTTTTAAAATCGTATTAATCTTTGCATTTTCTTTTTTCATTTCAACTATAAGCTTATAATCTTCAAGCTGTTGAATTGATTTTTGAAATCTATACTTTTGTAAATTTTCTGAATTATCAATTAACCTTGATTTCAAATCATTTACAGACATCTTTCTAAGATCTTCAATCTTCATTTAAACCTCTTCTAGAAACCAGTTTTGTTTTAATAGCTAACTTATTTCCTGCAATTCTAAACGCCTCTTGCGCCAATTCTTTAGATATACCTTCAACTTCAAATAAAATGCGACCTGGCCTCACATTTGCAACCCAAAATTCTGGGGAACCCTTACCTTTTCCCATTCTTGTTTCTAAAGGTTTTTTAGTAATAGGTTTGTCTGGAAATATTCTAATCCACATTTTACCAACTTTTCTAACTCTCCTTGAAATAGATATTCTTGTAGCTTCAATTTGTCTAGCTGTTATCCAACCTGGTTCTAATGCTTTCATACCAAAGCTACCAAAATTGACCTCAGTACCACCTTTGGCCATACCTTTACGGTGACCTCTGTGTACTTTTCTAAATTTAATTTTTTTAGGTTCTAACATTATTTTTTAGCCTTCGTAAAACCGTTACAAATCCAAACTTTTATACCAATAACACCATAAGTAGTAGGTGCTTCAACTAGCGCGTAATCAATATCAGCTCTTAAAGTGTGTAAAGGTACTCTTCCTTCCATAAATCTTTCTGATCGAGCAATCTCAACTCCACCTAATCTTCCAGCAACATTAATTCTTATACCTTCAGCACCCATTCTCATTGTGGATTGCATAGTTTTATTTAGAACTCTTCTATAGGGCATCTTTTTAATAAGCTGCTGGGCAATGTTTTGACCCACTAACTCTGCATTTAATTCGGGTCTTTTGACCTCATTTATATTTAAATGTATATCACTTGTTTTACATAATTTTGAAACTTCTTTTTTTAATCTTGAAACTTCCTCACCACCTCTTCCAATAACTATTCCTGGTCTAGCAGTATGAATAGTTACAGTGATTGCTTGAGATGTTCTTTCAATATCTATTGATGAAACAGAAGCATCTTGAAGCCTTTTTTTAAGATATTTTCTTAGCTTAATGTCTTGAGCTAAATCAGAAGCATATTCATTCTTTTTAGGAAACCAATTTGATGTCCAATTTTTGTTTACTTCTAATCTAAGACCTTTTGGATGTGATTTTTGTCCCATTAATTTCTATCCTATTACAATTTTTAAGTGACTAGTTCTCTTTTTAATTCTATTTGCTCGCCCTTGTGCTCTTGCTCTAAATCTTTTAAGTGCAGGCCCTTCATCAACGGTTATCGTTTTAACATTGACTGTATTCATATCTAAATTAAAATCATCGTTATTATCTGCATTAGCAATTGCAGAAGATAAAGTCTTCTTGACAATTTGTGCTCCTTTTTCATTCATATGACCTAATGAATTAAGTGCCTTATTTACATTAAGACCTCTTACAAGATTAGCAATTTTTCTAAGCTTCTTTGGAGAAATTCTAACGCTATTTGTTTTTGATGTAATTTCCATTATTTCTTTCTATCTCCAGAATGCATTCTAAAAGTTCTTGAAGGAGAAAATTCACCTAATTTATGTCCAACCATATTTTCAGTAACAAAAACTGGAATAAATTTGTTTCCATTGTGGACAGCAAAAGTATGTCCAACAAAATCAGGAACTATTATTGAATTTCTAGCCCAAGTTTTTATAACTGACTTATTAGAAGCGCTTTCCATCTTATTCACTTTCTTTAAAAGCTTCATATCAATATGAGGACCTTTTCTAACCGATCTAGCCATTAATCATTTCTCCTTTTAACAATTAAAGCATTTGATTTTTTATTCTTTTTACGGGTTTTGTAACCTTTAGTAGGTTTTCCCCATGGAGATACTGGATGTCTTCCACCAGAGCTTTTACCTTCACCACCACCCATTGGATGGTCTACTGGATTCATAGCTACTCCTCTAACCTTAGGTCTTTTTCCTAACCATCTTGAGCGACCAGCTTTTCCAGATCGAACTAGTTCATGTTGCTTATTTCCAACAACACCAATTGTTGCTAAACACTTTTCAAGAACCATTCTGACCTCGCCAGAAGGCATTTTCAAAGTTACATATTTATTATCATGAGCCATAACTTGAACATATGCTCCAGCACTTCGAGCCATTTGAGCTCCTTTGCCAGGAATCATTTCAATATTGTGAACAAATTGCCCTGAAGGTATATTTTTAAGCTGCATTGCATTACCAGTTTTAAGCTCAACTTTTTCTCCAGAGATAATTTTATCTCCAACTTTTAATCCATCAGGTTGAATGATGTACCTTTTTTCACCATCAACATAGTTGATAAGTGCAATAAAAGCGCTTCTATTAGGATCATATTCTATTGTTGCTACACTACCTTCGATATCAAACTTATTTCTTTTAAAATCAATGATTCTATAATTTCTCTTGTGACCACCACCCCTTCTTCTTGAAGTAATTCTACCTTTATTATTTCTACCGCCAGTTTTTTTAAGTTTTCTGACTAATGATTTTTCTGGTCTATCAGTGGTGATTTCAGAAAAGTCAGGCCTAGAAGTGAATCTAGAAGCTGGTGTAACCGGTTTTAGTTGTCTTATTGCCATAATTTATCCTATACACTAAATAAGTCTATATTATATCCATCTATTAATGTTACGATAGCTCTTTTTTTACTCTTAGCATACCCTTCAGTTCTTATAGTTCTACCATTACTTTTAACTGTCATCTGCTTTGATTTTCCTTTTCTATTAGAAATAGCAACTTTGGATACCTTGACGTTAAATTTTTCTTCAACAGCTTTTTTAATATCAATTTTATTGATATTTACTGGAACCTCAAAAGCGTATTTATTCTCTGCTTCTTGTAAGGCAGTCATTTTTTCAGTAACAACAGGTCTAATTAAAATTTTAGAAAAATGGCTCATTAGTCTTTATCTCCCAATCTCTTAGAAAGGACTTCAAGCCCATCAGCATCAATAATAATAATATCATTATCATAAAGATCTCTAATTGAACACGAACTGGCTTTAACAATTGAAACATAAGGAACATTTCTTGAAGATAATGCTAATTTTTTATCAACTTTAGATGAAACTATTGTCACCTTCGCCCCATTTAGACCATTTTTGTTCAAAAACGATACAAATTCTTTAGTTTTTTCAACTGAAGGAAGTGACTCAACCACTTTAAAAGCCTCATTTTTGACTTTTTCTGACAAGATACATTTAAAAGCAAGCTGCTTTGTTTTAATATTGACCTTTTTAAAGTAATATTTTGGACTAGGACCAAAAATTGAACCTCCACCTCTATTAAGCGGAGATCTACTTGTTCCTTGTCTAGCATTACCAGTCCCTTTTTGCCTAAATGGTTTTTTACCACCACCTGATACTAACGATCTATTCTTTGTAGAGCTAGTACCTTGTCTGGAGTTATTCATTTCAGCAACAACAGATTGATAAACTGCCTGAGAATTCATGGCAACTTTAAAAACTGCATCGTTGAGTTTAAAATCTTTACTTGTATCTATTGACTTTATGTTCATTTCTTTAATAAAAATACAGGTGCGTTATTCGCGCCAGGTATTGCTCCTTTAATAAAAAGTAAATTATTTTCTTTATCAATATCAACAATTTCTAAGTTTTTGACAGTAATGTTATCTGAACCTTTTCTTCCAGCCATTTTCATACCTTTAAAAACTCTTGAAGGCCATGAAGCCTGTCCGATAGATCCAGGTGCTCTTTCAGTATGTTTATTTCCATGAGTAGCATCTTGCCTAGCAAAATTATGTCTCTTAATTGCACCTGCAAATCCTTTACCTTTAGATTTAGCCCTAACATCGATGACCTCACCAACATTAAAAATAGATGAGTCAAATTTTTGGCCCAATTTATATTCAAAATCTTCAATAGATTTGAACTCAGCCAATACTTTAGCAGATTTGGTACCAGATTTTGATAAATGTCCAACAGTTGGTTTGTTTGTTTTTTTCTTCGATTTTTGGCCATAAGCTAATTGGACTGAGTTGTAGCCAGCATTTTTTTTGTCTTTAATTTGAGATACAACACAGGGACCTGCTTCTACTAATGTAACAGGTACAACATGACCAGCATCATTAAAGATTTGAGTCATTTTAACTTTTTTACCAATTAAGCCGTACACACTATCCTCTAATCTCAATGTCTACACCAGATGGTAAATCCAATTTCATTAAAGACTCTACAGTTTTTGGTGTTGAGTTCACAATATCAACCACTCTTTTATGAACTTTAGTCTGAAATTGTTCTCGAGACTTTTTGTTTACAAAAGGTGATCTTAAAACAGTATAAATAGTTCTTTTCGTAGGCAAAGGAATGGGGCCAGAAATGATAGCTCCAGTTGATTTTGCAGTACGAATAATTTTTTCAGCAGACTTATCAAGCAACTTATGATCATAAGCTTTAAGAGAAATTCTAATTAAATCTTTTGACATAACTTATGATTCTCCGTTTTTTGATTGTGATTTCATTAATTTCTCCTCAATAGAAGCTGGTACTTTAGCATACTCATGAAAATCCATATGAAAATTTGCCCTACCTTGAGAAAGTGACCTTAGATCTGTTGCATATCCGAACATCTCACTTAAAGGAACTGCAGCTTTGATCTGCTGATTATTACCTTGTTGCTCCATTGTTTCTACTTTACCTCTTCTGGAGTTAATATCTCCTATAACATCACCAAGATAATCGTCGGGCGTAATTGCTTCTACGCTCATAATTGGTTCCATTAAAACAGGACTAGCTGCTTTACAGGCCTTTGCAATAGCTCTTGAACCTGCAACCTTAAATGCAATTTCTGATGAGTCTACGTCATGATATGATCCAAAAACAAGTTCAACTTCAACATCTGGAATTGGATAGCCATGAAGGACGCCATTTTTTAATTGTTCTTTAATTCCAGCATCAACCGCAGGTATATATTCTCTTGGAATAACACCACCGACAATCTTATTAATAAATTTATAGCCTTCGCCCTGAGCAGTTGGTTTAACATTTATTACAACATGACCATATTGTCCACGACCACCTGATTGTCTAACAAATTTTTCATCTATTTTTTCAACATTTTTTTGAATTGCTTCTCTAAAAGATACCTGAGGTTTTCCTACATTAGCATTAACATTGAATTCTCTTTTCAATCTATCAATAATAATTTCAAGATGAACTTCTCCCATTCCAGATATAACGGTTTGACCTGTTTCGCTGTCAACCTTTACTTTAAAAGTGGGGTCTTCTTCGCTAAGCTTGTTCATACCTTTAGCCAATTGATCTTGATCACTTTTTGATACAGGTTCAATAGAAACTGAAACTACAGGGTCAGGAAACTCCATAGATTCCAGAGTGACATCACCTTTTTCTGAAAGAGTATGACCTGTTCTTACATCTTTCAATCCAATAACTGCGACGATCTCACCAGCTTTGGCTTCGTCTAATTCTTCTCTTTTGTTTGCGTGCATTTGTAATATTCTAGAAACTCTTTGTTTATCTCCGGTATTAGAATCAATACAGAATGAACCCTTTTTAAGAATACCAGAATAAACTCTAATATAAGTTAATTTACCGACAAACGGGTCGGTTGCAATCTTAAAAGCTAAAGCGGCAAATGATCCATCAACAGAATTCTGAATTTGAACCGATTCTTCTGGATTATCTACTGACGATCCTACAATACTTCCAACATCTGTTGGAGAAGGAAGAAAGTCAATTACAGCATCCAAAACTCTTTGAACACCTTTATTTTTGAATGCAGATCCGCAAAGTGTAGGAACAAAGGCATTTTCAAAACAACCTCTTTTTAAAGCTCCTTTGATTTCATCTGGAGTAATATCTTCCTCAGATAAATATTTTTCCATCAAAGCATCATCAAAGCTCGCAACTTCTTCAATAAGAAAGTTTCTCCACTTATCTGCTTCATTTTTAAGATTTTCAGGAATTTCAATATAATCAAATTCAGCTCCTTGGGAGCTTTCATTGTATTCAATAGCTTTCATATTGGTTAAATCAATAATACCTCTAAAATCTTCGCCAGCTCCTATTGGAAGAGCTATAGGTAAAGGCTTTGCACCTAACCTTTTCTTCATTGTATCTATAGCATTGTAAAAGTCAGCACCAACTCTATCCATTTTATTAATAAAAGCAATCCTTGGTACATCATATTTTGTTGCTTGCCTCCAAACTGTCTCACTTTGAGGCTCAACGCCGGCAACAGCACAAAAAACGGCAACTGCACCATCTAAAACTCTTAAAGATCTTTCTACCTCCATGGTAAAGTCAACGTGTCCAGGAGTATCAATCAAATTAACTCTATTCTTATCCCAATAAAAAGTTGTAGCAGCTGAAGTAATTGTTATACCTCTCTCTTGTTCCTGCTCCATCCAATCCATTGTTGCAGCACCATCATGAACTTCGCCAATTTTATGTGTCTTACCAGCATAATATAGCATTCTCTCGGTTAACGTTGTTTTACCTGCATCAACATGCGCCATAATACCAATATTTCTTACAATTCTTAAATCGGACGACATTATCTTCCTCTTCCAAAGTGTGCAAATGCTTTGTTAGCTTCGGCCATACGGTGAGTATCTTCTTTCTTTTTAATTGCAGACCCTTCATTGTTCGAAGCTGAAAGGATTTCTCCTGCCAATCTATTAGACATGGCGCTACCAGACCTTTTCTTTGCACTTTCAATAATCCATTGAGATGCAAGATAGAATTGTCTTCTTGAAGGTACTTCAATTGGCACCTGATATGTTGCACCACCTATTCTTTTAGATTTAACTTCAACATGAGGCGCAGCATTATTTAAAGCTTTCTTAAAAATATCTACAGGATCTCTTTTACTCTTGTCTTTTACTATGTCAAAAGCTTCATATAAAATTTTTTCCGCAATACCTTTTTTACCATCAGTCAGTAAATAATTCATGAACTTTGATATCTGAAGATCATTAAATTTAGGATCTGGATTAATAATTCTTTTTTCTGGTCTTCTTCTTCTCATAATTTATTTTTTAGGTTTTTTTGCTCCATAACGAGACCTGCTTGTTTTTCTATCATTACCCCCTGCCGTATCTAGGGAGCCGCGAACGATGTGAAACCTGACTCCTGGAAGATCTTTTACTCTTCCTCCTTCGATTAATACTATAGAATGCTCTTGAAGATTGTGACCCTCTCCTGGAATATATGCATTTACTTCGATGCCATTAGTTAACCTTACTCTAGCAACTTTTCTTAAAGCAGAATTAGGCTTCTTGGGAGTGGTAGTATACACACGAGTGCATACACCTCTTTTTTGTGGGCTTTTTTCAAGGGCCCTACTAGCAGATTTATTAACTATTTTTTTTCTACTCTTTCTTATTAACTGATTTACAGTTGGCATATATCTTTCCTTTGATATTTAAAAGTACCGGCGAATATATCGTTATAACACGGAAGAATCAAACTTTTTCTTGAACGCGTAGGAATATTCATTTTTGAAAGTAAATTAACATTTAACTTCTTTTGACTAACCTTGCTCTTCTGGTGTGTCTAAATTTGAGTCGTCAGTTAAACGAACCTGATTTAATTCAGGAAAACCTGTACCTGCAGGAATTAGTCTTCCTAAAGCTACATTTTCTTTAAGACCAAGCAAATTATCTGTTTTGGAAGCTGTGGCAGCATCAGTAAGAACTCTAGTTGTTTCCTGAAAAGATGCAGCTGATATAAAACTATTTGTATTCAATGAGGACTGAGTTATTCCCATCAAAATTGGTTCAAATGTGGCTTGCCTTGCTTTGTGAAACTTGATGATATTTTGGTCTTTAGCTTTAAAGTCTTTATTCATCTCTTTGACTTCGTTTTGAGATATTATAGTGCCAACGTCAAGATTTGAAGTACCAGATTCATCTACAACAACCATACCTTTCATGTTGTTATTTTCAGCAATAAGGTCTTGTTTGTCTAAACGTTCTCCAGGTAAATATATTGTATCCCCTGGATCATTTATTACTACTTTTTTCATCATCTGATTAACAATTACTTCAATGTGTTTATCATTGATTCCAACACCTTGGAGTCTGTAGACTTCTTGAATTTCATCAACTAAATACTCTCTAACTGCATTAGGTCCTAAAATTGTCAAGATATCTGAGGGTGAAATTGCCCCTTCACATAATGGAGTTCCGGCAGTGATAAAATCACCTTCGTGCACTACAACATGTTTTCCATAAGGTATTTTATAGACAACAGATTTACCATTTGAAGGTATTACAGAAACTTTACGAACACCTCTTTTGATTTCACCAAATTCAACAGTTCCATTAATTTCACTAACAACAGCTGGATTAGCTGGTTTTCTAGCTTCAAATAATTCTGCTACTCTTGGAAGACCACCAGTAATATCTCTAGACTTTCCAACATCCTTTTGAATTTTTACCAAGGTTTGACCTTTAGTAACTTGTTGTCCGTCATTGACGATTAGAGTTGCCTTTACAGGAAGTATTGTACCACCAGACAATATTTCTCCTTTTTTACTATAAATCTCAATTTGAGGACTTAATCGTCTATCTTTAGATTCAGTAACAACTTTTTGCTTTTTTCCTCCGTCAACGGCTTCCTCTTGATAGGTATCACCTTCAATGAAGTCCTTCATTTTTATTAAGCCAGATTGTCTTGCAAGAATAAGATCAGTATAAGGATCCCAAGAAAATAAAATTGTTCCTTTTTTTACTTTATCACCTTCGGATACATTAATATTTGCACCATATGGAACATTAAAATCTTCAACAACATTATCTTTACTATCAACAATAAAAAGCTTGCCACTTCGAGAAAGACATCTAACAACTTTAAATCCATCTTCATCAATTGTATTAGCTGATTCATATTCTGAGCTAAATTTTATTGATCCGCTATATCTAGATTTTTTATCAGATTCTTCAGCAATACGTGTTGCAGTACCTCCAATATGAAATGTTCTTAGAGTCAACTGTGTTCCTGGCTCACCAATACTTTGAGCTGCGATAATGCCAACTGCTGTACCTTTTGTTACTTGCTGTCTTCTTGTCAAGTCCCATCCGTAACACAAGGCACAAACGCCTCTTCTAGATTCACAAGTAAGGATGGATCTTATTTTTACGCTATTAAAATTATTTTCAACCACAAGATTAGCTAATTTTTCATCAAAAATATCTCCGGGCTTAACAATAACCTTTCCATCAACAATAATTTTTTCAGATGACGTTCTTCCTAAAATACGTTCAGCTAAAGATTCAACAATCTCCTCCCCTTCTTTTAGGTCAGAAACTGTGATACCATTAATTGTTTTACAGTCATCTTCATATATTGTAACATCTTGAGCAACATCAACTAACCTTCTTGTAAGATATCCAGCATCAGCTGTTTTGAGGGCTGTATCAGCTAAACCTTTTCTTGCACCATGAGTAGAAATGAAATACTCCATCACAGATAATCCTTCCTTAAAATTTGACTGAATAGGGCTTTCGATAATTTCTCCTCCACCAATCATAGATTTTCGAGGTTTAGCCATTAATCCTCTCATACCTGCAAGCTGTTTTATTTGGTCTCCACTTCCTCTAGCTCCTGAATCAGATGATATGTATAGTGCATTAAAGCCCTGGTCATCAGATCTAATCCCTTCCATCATGACATCAGCAACATCACTAGTAGCTTTAGTCCAAACGTCAATCACTTTATTGTAACGTTCTCCTTCTGTTAGTACATGACGGTCGAATCTTTGTTGAATTTTATCAACCTCATTTTCAGCTTTTTCAATGATATCATTTTTCCTCTCAGGAATAATAATATCACTTATAGAAATTGAAACACCGCTTTTAGTTGCGGTTTTAAAACCAATATCTTTTAAATCGTCTAAAAGGTTAACAGTTTTTTGATTTCCTGCCTTGACAAATGATTCTCCGATAATAAAACTTAACCTTTTTTTAGAAATAACTTCATCATAATAACCAAGCTCGTCCGGAATTATCGAATTAAAAATAGCTCTACCAGCAGTAGTATTTTTGTACCAAACACCATTATGTCTAACATTTACAATAGCGTGCATTCCAACCTTATCGTTATCATGTGCAATTTTAACTTCATCAATAGATCCGAAAGATTTTCCCTCTCCAACTTGGCCTTTTTTCTGACTGGTTAAATAATAACAACCCAAAATCATGTCCTGCGACGGAAGCGTAATTGGTTTACCACTTGCAGGATGCAATACGTTTTGACTAGCCATCATAAGAATTCTAGCTTCTAATTGAGACGGTATTGATAATGGAACATGAACAGCCATTTGGTCTCCATCAAAGTCAGCATTAAATGCAGAACAAACTAAAGGATGGACTCTTATTGCCTTACCATCAATCAATATTGGTTGAAAAGCAATAATACCTAACCTATGAAGAGTTGGAGCACGATTAAGTAATACTGGATGATCTTTTACAACACTTTCTAAGATTTCGTAAACAAATGATTCTTTATTTTCGATCATTAATTTAGCACTCCTAGGAGTTGCTGCTAAATCTCTTCTAATAAGCTCCCTTATTAAGTGAGGTTTGAATAGTTCTAATGCCATATTCTTGGGAATACCACATTCAGTCATTTTTAATTCTGGACCTACAACAATAACAGATCTTCCAGAATAGTCTACTCTTTTACCAAGTAAATTTTGCCTAAATCTTCCTTGCTTACCTCTTAACATATCAGATATTGATTTCAAAGGTCTTTTAGATCCACTTCTTATTGCAGTTTTGCGCTTTGTGTTATCAAAAAGTGCGTCAACAGATTCCTGTAACATTCTTTTTTCATTTCTAAGAATTACTTCAGGAGCCTGAATATCCATTAATTGTTTAAGTCTATTATTTCTAATGATAATTCTTCTGTACAAATCATTCAAATCACTTGCTGCAAATCTTCCACCTTCGAGTGGAACAAGAGGTCTTAATTCAGGAGGCATAACTGGGAGAATTGAAACAATCATCCATTCAGGTTTGTTGTTTCTATCTCTAGCAAAATCTTTAACAACCTTTAATCTTTTAAGTGCGTCTTCCCTTTTTTGCTTTGATTTAGTAGTTGTACTAACAAGTTCTAGCTCTTGCTTGAGTTCGAGTAAATCCATTTCCGATAAAGCATCTTTAATGGCTTCACCTCCCATTGCTGCATAAAAGTAAGACTCCTCTTCTCTTTCATCTTGGGAAACTGCATCAAACCCAAATTCTTGATCAAGCTCTAAAAAAGCTTCTTCATCAATTAATTCAAACCTTTTATAACCACTTTTTCCTGGGTTGATTACAAGGTAATTTTCATAGTAAATGACGCTTTCAAGCTGTTTGGCGCTTTTACCAAGAATATAGCTTAGTTTACTTGGAATTGATTTCAGAAACCAGATGTGGACAACTGGTACTGCAAGAGTAATATGACCCATTCGATTTCTTCTTACTTTTTTTGTAGTAACTTCAACACCACATCGATCGCAAATAATTCCTCTGTATCGAATGCCTTTATATTTACCACAGTGGCATTCAAAATCTTTAACAGGTCCGAATATTTTTTCACAAAATAAACCATCTTTTTCAGGTTTATATGATCTATAATTTATTGTCTCTGGTTTAAGGACTTCACCAAAAGAACCTTCAAGGATTTTCTCAGGGGAAGCAAGCTTAATTGAAATACTATTTTGTGCTTTATACATTTATAATTTCCTTTAATCTAAAGTTATATCAAGACCAAGGCCTTGAATTTCTTTCATGAATACATTAAATGCCTCAGGGGTAGTTGGGTCTGGTAGGTCGTCTCCTTTGACAAGAGCGCTGTACACTTTGGATCTTCCTTCAATATCGTCAGATTTAATTGTAAGAATTTCTCTCAAAATATGTGCAGCTCCGTAGGCTTGCAAAGCCCAAACTTCCATTTCACCAAATCTCTGTCCACCAAATTGTGCTTTACCACCTAAAGGCTGCTGGGTAACAAGTGAATATGGACCTGTTGAACGTGCATGCATTTTATCATCAACCATATGATATAATTTCATCATGTACTGGTATCCTACAAGAACAGGATTATCGATTTTTTCTCCGGACAATCCATCGTACAGAGTTACTTTACCAGAATCTGGTAGGCCTGCCTCTTTCATTTTAGCAGCAACTTCTTCAGGGGTAGCACCATTAAATACTGGCGTTTCATATCTTTCATCAAGAAGCTTTCCTGCCCAGCCAAGCATTGTTTCATAAAGCTGACCAAGGTTCATTCTTGACGGAACACCCATTGGATTCAAACAAATATCAACAGGAGTACCATCTTCTAAAAATGGCATATTCTCTTCTGGAACAATTGTTGCTATAACACCCTTATTACCATGTCTTCCGGCCATTTTATCACCAATAGAAACCTTTCTTTTATTAGCAACATATACTTTAGCTAATTTTAAAATTCCAGGTTGTAATTGATCACCTTCTTTTAATTTAAAAATATCGGTTTCAAGCTTATCTTCAAGTTCAGATAAATGCCTGTTAAATGAATCGAATATTAAACCAATTTTTTCCCATGTTTTATCACCAGATATCCAAGGTTCTTTAACAGAAAATTGTTCAAAATTTAATGAATCAAGTTTTTTAATAGTAAGCTTAGTGCCCTTTTTAATTAAAACTTTATTGCTTTTATCTTTAATGCCTAAACTAGACTTATCTTTAAGAAGTTTTTTTAAAAGCTTATCCCTAGATGCGCGTAACTCTCTTTCATCATTTCGTTTTGCTTTCTGAAGTTCTTTGATTTGAATATTGACCTCTTTCCTAGACTTCTTAGATGTTTTTTCATATAAATCTGTTTTGATTACAACACCTTTGACACCAGGCTCAGCTTTTTTTGATGCATCCTTAACATCACCAGCTTTTTCACCAAAAATAGCTCTCAAAAGCTTTTCTTCTGGAGAAGGATCAGTCTCACCTTTTGGAGTTACTTTTCCAATCAAAATATCATCCTCGTTAACAATCGCACCAACACGTATTAGTCCATTTTCATCTAATTGTGCTGTTGCTTCCTCGCTTACATTAGGAATTTCTGGAGTTAACTCTTCTTCACCTCTCTTAGTATCTCTAACTTCAAGCTCAATTTCATTAACATGGATGGATGTAAAAACGTCATCTCTCACAAGTCTTTCGTTAATTACAATAGCGTCTTCAAAGTTATATCCATTCCAAGGCATAAACGCAATTAATGCGTTTTTACCTAAAGCAAGCTCTCCTCCTTGAGTAGATGCTCCGTCCGCAATAACGTCCCCTTTTTTAACTTTATCACCGACCCCAACCAGAACTTTTTGATTATAACAAGTATTTTGGTTGGATCTAGAATACTTAATTAGTTCTACAGTACGTAAATCTTCGTTTTGCTTTAACAGTGAACCTAGCTTATAATTGCTATCTTTAATGATAACTTTCCTAGCATCAACATGGACTACTTTTCCGCTTACTGGAGAAAGCAAGACTGACTTAGAATCTCTAGCCACAACTCTTTCCATTCCAGTTGCAACAATAGGTGCATCAGTTTTTAATAGTGGAACGGATTGACGTTGCATGTTAGATCCCATCAACGCTCTATTTGCATCATCATGTTCAACAAAAGGAATTAAGGCTGCGGCAACGCTTAATATTTGATTAGGAACAATATCTGAAAAATGTACTTGATCAGAATCTACAACAGGAAAATCCCCTTTAGATCTGACTCGGATTTTTGATTCTGAAATAAGACCATTACTATTTGCTTTCAGACCAGATTGAGCAATATTTGATCTATCTTCGTCGTCAGCAGATAAATATTGAACATTGTCAGTAAGTTTTTTGTCATCAACTTTTCTATAAGGAGCTTCAATGAAACCATGTTTATTAATTTTAGCCATTAGCGCTAGAGAGGATATTAAGCCAATATTTGGTCCTTCAGGAGTTTCAATTGGGCATAATCTTCCATAATGAGTATAGTGAACATCTCTAACTTCAAAACCAGCTCTTTCTCTAGAGAGACCTCCAGGCCCTAATGAGGAAATTCTTCTTTTGTGAGTAATTTCCGCTAATGGATTAGTCTGATCACCAAACTGAGATAATTGACTAGTTCCAAAGAAAGTATTAATCACAGTAGTGACTAGTCTTGAGTTTATCAAATCTTGAGGTGTAATAGTTTCAGATTCTCTTAAGTTCATTCTCTCGTAAACTGTTCTAACCATCCTTGCAAGAGCTGAATTAAATTGAACTTTGAGTTGTTCTCCAACAGTTCTAACTCTTCTATTTCCTAAATGATCAATATCATCAGGGGCTCTTAAACCCTTCCTCATTTGAATTAAAAATTTTAGTGTAATCAAAAAGTCATCTAGTGTTAATACAGCATCTTTATCGGTATTGTCTAAATTAAATTGTTTATCTAATCTGTATCTACCAACCTGGCCTAAATCATACTTTTTAGGAAAGAAGAACATTCTATTAATAAATTTTTCAGCAGATTCAGGGCTTGGCGCTTCGCTACCTCTTAAGAGATAATATACTTTGACCAAAGCTTCTTCTGTTGACTTAGTTGGATCTTTTTGAATAGTATTGTGTAACATCATACTATCAATATTATTTCTAATGTCAATGACTTTTACAAATTTTGATTTGTTGTTCTTTAAAGTTTTGACAATTGACTCGTTTAATTCATTTCCACTCTCAACAAAGAGTTCTCCTGTTTCGTGATCAATAATATCTTCAATTACCACATAATGATTCAGTTTTTCGTCATCAATTTTTGAAAGATCAAGATCTAAAATTAAATCAAAAGCCTTGTAAATGTCCTCATCAGTACTAAAACCTAAAGATCTTAATAATAAAGTTGCTGGAAACTTCCTCTTTCTATCAATGATAGTAAATAGTACATCGTTAATATCAGTAGTAAAGTCAATCCAGGAACCCCTTATAGGAATGATTCTCGCATTAAATAATTTTGCTCCATTAGGATGAAATTTTTGATCAAAGAACGCTCCAGGAGATCTTTGTAACTGTGTTACAACAGTTCTCTCAGCTCCATTTATAATAAATGTCCCCTTATCCGTCATATAGGGCATATTTCCAAAATATACATCCTGATCAATTACCTGAGAAAATTTCTTCTTATCTTTCTCATCAGTAATTTTTAATCTTAATTGAACGGTCAGAGGTACATTGTAAGTAATTCCTCTATCGGAACACTCACTAGGTGAATACCTAGCTTTTCCAATTGTATAACTCTTGTATTCAAGGGTATAATTCTCATGATTATCTTGGAGTGGAAATATTGATGCAAATGCTTCATGCAATCCAAACATTTCCCTCTCTTTTGGTTTTACATCTTCCTGTAAAAAATCATGGAATGAACCAACTTGCAGATCTAAAAGATCTGGAAAGTTGGTGGTAGTTTTTATTTTCTCAAAATTATGTCTTATATTTAACTTATCTAGTTTCAAGATAGCTTTACCTCCAAAAAATTGGTTAATTAATTATACTTTATTTAACTATTACTGTAATTCTACTGTGGCTCCAGCCTCTTCAAGTTGAGACTTAAGTGATTCAGCCTCATCTTTTTCGACGCCTTCTTTAATAGCCTTGGGAGCAGAATCAACCAATTCTTTAGCTTCTTTTAATCCTAGACTTGTAATTTCTCTAACAACTTTAATGACAGAGATTTTTGATTGCCCAGCCGCAGTCAGGACAACATTAAAACTACTTTGCTCTCCACCTTCAGCAGCGCCTTCAGCAGCGCCTCCAGCTACAGCAGCTGCAACAGGGACAGCAGCAGTTACACCAAACTTATCTTCAATGTCTTTTACAAGCTCAGATATTTCTATCATATTTGCTTCTTCAAGATACTTTAATACATCTTCTCTTTTAACGCTCATTTTAACTACCTTTCTTTGAGTTTAATTGTTCAAGTGCTCCTAATAAGCCAGAAACAGGACTTCCCAATGTACTACTTAGTTTTGACATTGGTGAATTTAACATACCAACTAGTTTAGACAATAATTGTTCTTTAGAAGGAAGACTTGCTATTTTGTCAAACTCCTCTCCTTGAAAAACTTGTCCATCTAATATCATACCTTTCACAGAAGGCTTATCAAAATCTTTTAAAAAATTCTTTATAACTTTAGCGGGATCTGTTGGCTCGTCATAACTTAATGCCAAGGCCGTAGGGCCGTTTAAAAAATCATCTAAACCATCAAAACCCATATCTTTTGCAGCTAATTTAATTAGCGTATTTTTTGCAATCGTAAATTCAACGTCTTTGGCAACAAAATCTTTCCTTAATTTTGTAATACTTACTACATCAAGGCCAATATAATCAGTAAAATATATAGCTTTCGCTTTATCAAGCTTTTCTGTCAAATTTTTCACTGCTTCAATATTTTTATTACTTGGCATAATTATTCTGTTCCTATCCTAATTCCAGGGCCTAAAGATGAAGATATACTGACTGATTTGAGGTACTTCCCTTTAAATGAGTTTGGTTTAGCAGACAAAACAGCTAATTGCATTGATTGAAAATTTTCTTTTATTTGATCTTCTGAAAAAGAAGTTTTTCCTATAGAAGATTGTAAAATTCCATTCTTTTCTACTCTTGCATCTAATTTACCCGCTTTTAATTCTTTGATGGCTTTAGCGACATCATTTGTTACGGTTCCAGATTTAGGATTTGGCATTAAACCTTTAGGGCCTAATACCTTACCTAATTTACCTAGCTCGGCCATCAAATCTGGCGTAACAATAATTTTATCAACCTCAGTCCAGCCACCTTTTATTTTATCTAAAAATTCTTCTCTTCCAACGAAATCCGCTCCTGCTTCTTTTGCTTCTTCTTCTTTATCAGCATTTACTATTGCTAAAACTGATACATCTTTACCAATCCCATGAGGTAAATTTATACTTAAACGAATGTTCTCTTCAGCATGTCTAGGGTCAACACCTAAATTAAAAGCAACGTCAACAGACTCACTAAATGATTCTCTTTTAAAATCCATCAATAATTTGACAGCTTCATCAATAGTGTAAAGCTTTGAGGAATCCATTCTATCATTAACAGATTTTGAAAATTTTGTTAATTTCATTTTTCTACCTCTATTCCCATGCTAACTGCAGTGCCTGCAATCATCTCAGCAGCCTGATTTAAAGTGTGTGAATTTAAATCTTTCATTTTTATTTCTGCAATTTTTTTACATTGAGACATAGTAATTTTTCCAACTTTGTCCTTGTTAGGCTCCTGAGAACCTTTTTTCATTTTTAATTCTTTCATAATTAGAGTAGAAGCTGGTGGAGACTTTGTCTCAAAAGTAAATGATCTATCCTTATAAACCGTAATGATAACTGGAGTTAACATACCCTGCAACTCTTTAGTTTTTTCATTAAACGCATTACAAAAATCCATAATATTTACACCATGCTGTCCTAATGCAGGACCAACAGGAGGGGCAGGATTAGCTTGTCCAGCTGCAATTTGTAATTTAATTAAACCAGTTTTTTCTTTTTCAGCCATATTTAACTTTCAATTAAAATTTGGTGCATACTCAACTCTATAGGAGTTGGTCTTCCAAAAATATTTACATTAACTTTAATTCTATTTGAATCATTAATTTCTTGAACTAAACCATTAAATTCTTTAAAAGGTCCATCTATTACCTTAACAGAGTCCCCAACTTTGAATGGAATTTCTTCAATATTATCTGCAGATTCAACATCACTATCTGAATTATTACCAACAATTCTTTTAATTTCGCTTTCATTTAATGCCTGCGGATTTCCTTTTGGGCCAACAAAACTCATCACACCATCCATACTTTCAATAAAAAATTTAGTCTCATTATTCATTTCCATCTTCACCAAGACATAACCAGGGAAAAAAACTTTCTTCTTTAATTGTTTTTTACCATTCTTAATATCAATAATATTTTCAGTTGGAATTAGAATTTCTTCAACATTAGATCTTAAATTTTTTTCATAGTCAAGTTCGCGAAAAATTGTGTCTTTTACTTTTTCTTCTCTACCTGACATTACTCTTAAACTATACCAATTCATATTAACACTCTCATAAGACGTTGTATCATCCAATCTACTCCGAAAAGAAAAATAACAAATAAAAGAAAAAAGATTATAATTAAATAAGTTGATCCTCTTAGCTCATTATAAGAGGGCCATGAAACTTTATTCATTTCCAAATAAACCTGATTTAAAAAATCTTTTACCCTTTTAAACATTCATTTTCCTTTTTTCGCAGGTGAGGCAGGAATTGAACCCGCAACCCCCGGTTTTGGAGACCGATGCTCTACCTAATTGAGCTACTCACCTATTTGCTATTTAATTTCTTTGAAAAGAACATGCTTACGAGCCACAGGGTCAAACTTTTTATATTCAAGTTTGTCAGGATGCTTACTCTTATTTTTTGTAACAGTATAGCGGTAGCCTGTCCCTGCAGTACTTTCAAGTCTTACAATTGCTCTTTTACTATTTCCAGCCATTAGTCAACAACTGTAGTAACTACTCCAGCTCCTACAGTGTGTCCACCTTCCCTAATAGCGAATCTTAACTCTTGATTCATAGCAATGGGTGTAATTAGTTCAACATTCATTTCAATATTATCACCTGGCATAACCATTTCAGTACCTTCCGGTAAAGTCACTACGCCAGTTACATCAGTAGTTCTAAAGTAAAACTGAGGTCTGTAATTATTGAAGAAAGGAGTATGTCTTCCACCTTCTTCTTTTTTCAAAACATAAACGTTAGCTTTAAACTTAGTGTGAGGAGTAATTGATCCTTTAGCAGCAAGAACTACACCTCTTTTAAGATCTTCCTTTTCAACTCCTCTTAAAAGTAAACCAGCATTATCGCCTGCTTCACCTTCATCAAGTGTTTTTTGGAACATCTCAACACCAGTAACAATTGTTGTACCAATCTTATTCTCAAGCCCAACAACTTCTACTTCTTCACCAACTTTTACCTTGCCTGATTCTATTCTACCTGTACCAACTGTACCTCTACCGGTAATGCTGAAAACGTCTTCAACTGGCATTAAAAATGGTTGATCTATAGCGCGTTCAGGTTGAGGAATAAATGTGTCACAAGCTTCCATAAGTTCACCAATACATTTTACAGATTCAGCGTCATCTTGGTTTTCAAGAGCCTTTAGAGCACTTCCTTTAACGATTGGAGTGTTTTCACCATCGAATTTGTATTCACTTAAAAGATCTCTTAATTCCATTTCAACTAACTCTAACAATTCTGGATCGTCTACTTGGTCAACTTTATTCATAAACACAACAATACTAGGCACGTTTACCTGACGTGCAAGTAAAACATGTTCTCTAGTTTGAGGCATCGGACCGTCAGCTGCACTTACAACAAGAATAGCTCCATCCATTTGAGCTGCTCCAGTAATCATATTTTTAATGTAGTCAGCGTGACCTGGACAGTCTACGTGTGCGTAATGACGATTAGCTGTCTCGTATTCAACGTGCGAAGTTGAAATAGTAATACCTCTTTCTTTTTCCTCAGGTGCATTATCAATGGTATCAAAATCACGTTTAGCTGCTAAACCCAGATTAGACTGTGTTTGTGTAATTGCAGCTGTTAAAGTAGTCTTACCATGGTCAACGTGACCTATAGTACCTATATTACAGTGAGGCTTATTTCTAACAAATGTTTCTTTAGCCATTATGTTATCTCCTTGTTTTTATAAAATTTTTTCATTTTTTTTTGAGCCTACGACCGGGATTGAACCGGTGACCTCTTCGTTACCAACGAAGTGCTCTACCTACTGAGCTACGCAGGCAATTATTGAGCGAGTGA
>MDTB01169272.1_pt1 | contig 30169 bp, 31 predicted proteins | sample 811161 | NCBI WGS metagenome assembly MDTB01 (sample SAMN05326650, study PRJNA326480) | marine metagenome | isolation source: seawater | place: Mediterranean Sea | collected 2009 | reverse complement strand
TATAACCAAACCATTTACATTTCGAATTTCAAAGAGTAACCTTGTATTTGATTCACTATAATCTCCAATTCCAATCTCAACAAATTTTGGCTCATTGATATTTAATTGATTTAATAAATAATCAATAATGCCATCCTCTCCATTTTGCGAAAAAGCTTTGTATTCAGCCTCTGATAAGTTTTTTAAATTGTTATATTGTTTTCTTGCCATAAAAAAGTGGCTATATGCTGCCTGAAGTTTTAATCCATCTTGATTAGGTCGCTTGAACAATTTTTTTAAAAGATTAAGCATTAGATATTTTCTTTAATAAATTTGTTGTTAATTTAAAAGAGTCAATTTCTAGATGATTATTCTTAATTAATTTAAGAATTTCTTTTTTTATTCTATCTTTTTTTTTAATACACTTTCTCACAACATAAATAATTTTTTTCTCATTAGTTATAATTTCACCTACTAATTTTCTATCCATAAAATAGTTTAAATTTTTATAATCAGATTTTAAGACAAAATTTTCTCTTCTTGAAAAAAAAATAACAGGTTTTTTTGTTAAAAAAGCGTATGTATAAGCAGTGCCTGATAAATCTGTAATCATAAGAAAAGAATTATTATATGTTTCTAGATAATTATTACTATCATCAAATAAAAAAAGTTTGTTATTCTTATTTCTTTTTTTTAAATTTTGATAAAAGTTTTTATTTATATCTCTAGGATGAGGTCTCAAAATAACAAAATAATTACTTTTATTTAATATATATATAATTTTTGCTAAATTTCTTTTTAAAGAAAGACTTCTAAAAGAGTCAATGCCTGTTGGTGCTATAATTATTTTTTTATCATTGTAGTTTTTAGTGATTAAGCTTTTTAAAAAAGAAAATCTTAAATAACCTGCTTCAATTAAAACTGGTTTAGCGTAATTTCTAAATAAATTTTCAAATACATTTAAAGCTTTTTCACAACTAATAAAAATATAATCATATTTTGAAAGTCTTTTCTCTACCTCATGTTCCTTTTTTTTGTCAACTAAAGGAGTGTCATAAATACTATGGTGAATATATATTTTTTTAGAGAATGGAGGAAAAATATCTGAAATATTATTGGAAATAAAAATATTACAAAAAAAAATAAATTTTAGTGATAAGTAAGAAATATAAAACTGATTATCTTTAGTTAAATCTTTAATACTTTTGTGACAATTTATGACTATAAAATTTTTTCCAAGATTTTTTGAGAGTTTTTTAAGATAAAAGTCATGTATATTTCTTAAATTATCAACAGGATGAAAAAATAATATAGTTTTTTTATTATTAAATTTTGAAAAAAAAAATATAAAATTAATGATTAAAACAGATTGGAAGCTTTTGAAGTATTTCTTAATTTCCATAATTTTTTAACGTTTCATATAAAGATAAAGATTGATTTAATAATTTTTTACCAAAATTTTTTTTATCAACGTTTATATTTTTATTTTTAAAGTCTTTTAAATTAATCTTATTAATAATATCTTTTTCATCAAAAATAAATTTTTCAAAATATTTTTCTTTTTTTTCGCATAGATTTTCGTAACAAATAAAATGAATATTTTTATAGTTTTAACAGAATTTGTTGGCATAGAGGAAAAATTTAGAATAAATCTTTCTATAACTTCAAACTTCCCACCTGGATTATTAGATGAGGTAGAGTGAATTATGATATTTCCAAACAAAGAGAGCGAAATGATACATAGTACTACTATATAAAATTTTCTAAACATCAAACTTTGTAAACGTATTTTTGACTCTTTTTTCTCAAATTATTTGGTGGATATTTTTTTAATTTATCTTTAAAATAAATCTTAATCTTAGAACCATATTTTTTTTTATTATATGTTAAAAAATAGATAATTCTCGTTTTATCAGAGATATTATCATTAGATTTGTGAGCTAGTTTATCACCAAATATTATCAAATCTCCTGGTTTACTTATTATTTTTTTCCAAGGTAATTTATTCTCTTTTTTTTTGTTAATTGATTTTTCATATTTAGCTAATTCTCCCATTAAGTGAGACTTAGGTGACACCTGCAAACAACCATTTGAATTATCAGATTTATCTAATGAAATAGCAATTGTGACAAATTCTTTGATACCATACATATCTTTCCAAATTGTTGAGTCCTGATGTGGAGTAAAACCTTTAGCTCCTGGATTTTTAAAATTTACTTTATCTTTAAATAAAAGTAAATTTTCTTTGAACAATCTTTTTAAAAAATTTGAAACTTTGATACTTAATATTTTTTTTACGTCATTATTATTTAAATATAAGTTTTCAATTCTATTAAGAATAAGTTTTCGATTTTTAAGTGATCGAGTATAATACTTATATATGTTCTGATTTTTCAATTTTTCACTATCAATTATTTTTTTTTTTAATTTTTTGCTTAAATTATCGCTCAGAAAATTATTAACTATTAAGTAGCCATTATTGTTAAATTCTCTTCTTGATTTTATATAATCCATAAAATTTATGTCTGTTTTACTAATGCAGAATCCTCTGCGTTTTTACCATACTTGTATTGAAACCTTTTTGGATCATTCTCTTTTAACATTAAATTAGCTTTTATGTTTGCCTCATTAACAAATTTTTCAAATTCATCTGGTCCTGAAAAACCATCAACTTTTACCAATGAAGACCTAAAAAGCATGTCATCTAATGATCTTCCGCCCCACCAAAGATTTTCTTTAATAACTTTTCTATAAATTGGTGTTCCGGGCAAAGGACTTAATATTGCAAACGAGAAACTATCCGCACCAGAATTCATAGCAAAATTGATGGTTTTATTAATTTCTTCATATGTCTCTCCTGGATATCCAACAATCCAAAACGTATGGACCAACATTCCCGCTTTTTTTGCATTTGCAATTGAAGGATAAATCGTTTCAAGCGGTAATCGTTTATTAATTATATTATCTAAAACTCTTTGAACTCCACTTTCGCAAGCTAAAGTTATTTGATAACATCCTGATTCATACATTCTTTTGTACATTTCATCTTGTTTTTTAAAATGATAATTTACTTTTGTGCCATTAGGTGTACACCAGGGCAATCCAACTTTTTCTAATTGATCACATAGTGAATACAAATTTTTTTTGTTTACAGTAATTGTGTCATCGTCAAATTGGATTTCACCTATTCTAAAATCTCTAACATCATTAGAGATTTCATCCATTATATGCTCTGTAGATCTCCATCTTGTATTTTGACCCCACATACTTGGTGTAGAGCAAAAAGTGCATTTTTCAGGACAACCTCTAGAACACATAACGCTTAATACTCTTTTTGATCTAGATTTTGCTGAGTGAAATGCTCCGATTTTAAAATATGCCTCCATATCAACAAGATGTCTTGCTGGTCTTGGAAGTAAATTTAAATCATGAACTCTGTGATTTGGGTTTATATGATATTCACCTCTGGATAATCTTTTGACCAATCCTGGTACTTTCATTATTTCATTTTGATCATTATTAAGAATTGCTTCAACCATTTTTAAAAAAGAGAACTCACCTTCACCTGCCATACCATAATCAAAATGTTCATTTTCAAGGTCGATAATTACATTATTTTTATTTAATTCTTTATCAATTTTAAAAAATTTATAATCTTGAACCGCACTTGAAATATGATTGCCACCCAAAATCACAATAATTTTTTTATCAACTTTTTTAATTACTTTAGCAATTTGATGAGCCGACTCTAATAAATTTGAGAATAAAACTGAAATTGCAACAATATCAGGTGAGAAATTTGATACAACTTTAGCAATATTTTCATCATCTTGTCCTATCATTACAATATTATTTTTCGCATCAATAATTTTTCTTTTATCCCAACCATCTAAAGCTGCATCGTAAATTTTTACCTGGTGTCCATTTTTTTCCAATATTGGAGCAATTAGCATTAAGCCTAGAGATGGTTGAATTCTGTTTACTCCATCAGCAATCCCCTTCAAATTTGGGGTTATAAGTAATACTTTAGCTTTTTTTTTCATATTTTTTTTAAAGAAATTTTTTTAGTTATATCACTATAATATTTGTTTGCTAAAGATTTTAAATTTTTTTTCATGTCATTTTTTATAATAAAATTCGGTTTTTTTGGATATTCAGGTCTTATATCAATGCCTAATATATACTTCTTTTTTTTGTAGGTATTTTTTTTTTTAAGTTTAATAATTTTATTAATATCAGCATCAATTAAGGTGACTAAAAAATTTTTAATCTTAGATTTATAAATTTTTCTTGCAGAATGATTTAACCCTACAACAGAATATAATACGTTAATTTTTTTTTTAGTTAAAAATTCTAAAAATTCACTAAATTTGTAAGAATTCTTTATTCTATCACTTTTTTTATAACCATAAAAACCAAATAATTTTCTTAAATCGTCTCCACTCACATTTATTGTAGGCCCAAATTTTTTATCGATCTTATTATGAACCAATTTTAATATTGAAGATTTTCCTGAGCCTGAAAAACCCTCAACCCAAAAAACTATTCCTTGTTTTTTATTTATTTTGATCTTTTTAGGTTTTTGCATGCCTTTTTTCTTATTAATGAACTACTAATACCTGGGGTTCTTTTAAAAATTTTGATCTTTGTTTTTGAAATCTTATTTTTATTATCATTGCCATGTATCAGATAATCAATCTTTAAATTTTTCAAAAATTTATCAGTGATAAAAAAATTGCTTGGAACAACTCTTGAAATATTTTTTAATGACATAAGGATTTCTTTTCTGTAAACAAATTTCATCTCAGGTATATATCCTTTATATCTTTTTATTTCTTTATCTTTGGTAAGACCGATAATTACATTTCCAAATTTTGCTGCTTTATTAATCAGTCTTACATGGCCATGATGAATTAGAGTTGCAGACATATCTAAAAAAATATTCTTTTTTTTCATCAATATAATAAATCTAAAATATTTCCTTTGGAATTTTTACCTAAATGCGCTTCTCCTAGATGACAAACAACACTACCACCTATGTTATTTCTTGGAGTATATAAAACAACATTTTTACTTTTGGAAGACAATTTTTTACTGACATGAGTACAAAGGTTAGGCTGAAATTCAATGGGATAAGATAGATAATTTCGCATCTTTTTAACAAATTTTTTCTTATTTATAATAACAGATTGTCTCAGATCTGAGTATTTATCTAATACCTTCTCAAGTGAATAAATTATTTGATATGGACCAGTCATTTTTTTCTCTAAATGGTTATTTAAATTCAAATAAAAACTTGGGATTGAATTAGAAAATTTTTTATTAAAACAAATAAAACCAGCACCTGTTAGTCCAAATAATCCTTTACAAGAACTAAAAGATATTACATCAGCTAATTCATGATGCCTCTCAAGACCTATAGAGCCGGTTGCATCTAACATTAATTTTGATCTTAATTTAGTGCTGAATTTTTTCAATTTTCTAATATCTAGTTTAAGTCCACAACTAGTTTCAGTAGGACAAGCAATTACCCAATCAAATTTACTATTTACTTTATCAAGATTTCTCCAATTTATTTTTTTTACATTCTTAATATATCTAAACAAGTTTTTATGATCATTCGCAATTCGATATAATCTATCTGAGTAGTAACCAGTATCAACGACCAAAACGTTTCCAAACATGAAATTCGAAATCATTATTTCTATTGCTAAACTGCCAGACCCTTGAAAACGAGCAATATTATCAAAACCTCCTGCAATTTTCTTTATTTTCTTTAAAACTTTTTTTTCAGTTTTTAAATACTCTTTGTCTCCTCTTCCAAAACATGGTTTTAAATTAATTACATTTTCATAAACTAAGCTTGCAGGCCCTGCAGTAAATAAGATTTTTTTTTTGTTATATTTATCGATTATATTTTCAATTTTTTTGCTCATTTTTTTACTCCCAATTGTTTTTGAAATGAAAATTTTCTTTGAGTGAAATTTTCCTTAGGTCTAGGTAAATTATTAATACTTCCAGGATTTGTCAAAACTTCAATAAAAACACTTTCTTTCAATTTTAAAGCTTTATTTATTGCAAGCTTAAAGGTATTTAAAGAAGATGCTCTAAAATAATTTTTATAACCAAATCCCTTACATATTTGCTTATAACTTAAACTTTTTGAATTTATTTTTTGACCTCCAACTGACTCGTGAACTCCATTATTTATAAATAAATGGATGAAATTTTTCATTAATGAGGAATTTTGCATACCAGAAGTATGCATTAAAAGTGAACCATCGCCATCTATACATATTATTTTTCTATTAGTTTTATTTTTTGCTATACCTGCTGCAACAGATACTGCATGGCCCATACCACCTACCATTAAAAAATCTTTTGAGCGATTCTCATTTCTCAATGATCTTAATTTATAAAGTTCTCTTGAAGTGTATCCAGTAGTTGATATTATTAAAGTCTTATTGCTCACTTTTTGGAGCAAAGCATTTATAATATTAATTCTTGAATTTAAATTTAAAATTTCTTTTTTATTTTTTTTAATTATTAAACTTTTAAAAGTATTTTTTTTAATAATCAAAGCTACTGGCCTACTTTCTTTAATACTTTTCTTAATAGTTGATTTAATAATTTCTTCAAAATTTTTTGTTTTTTCACTAATTATTTTATAAGGGATATTAATTAATTTTAATTGTTTTAGCGTAATTTTTCCCTGGTATAAATGTTGTGGCTCATCTTTTATTTGTTTATTTTTTCTCTTGATCTCTCCTCTCCATCCAATCATTAAAATCATTGGTATCCCATAAACTTTTTTGTTGGTAATTGAATTTAAAGGATTTATAGCATTTCCTAAGCCAGAATTTTGTAGATAAACTAATGCAGGTTTTCCAGAAGATAGATAATGCCCAGTTGCTAAACCTACAGCTATTCCCTCATTTCCAACTGATAGATGTATATTTTTATTTTTATTTTCTAACTGTTCTAAAAAATTTTTTAGTAAGGAGTCGGGTACTCCAGTAAAAAAGCTTACTTCATTATCTATTAGTTTGTTATAAAAATCTTTTGGGTTTATCATTAATGCTATTTTGTACCAGGGATAAGGTTCATCATCTCTTTTATAGATGTAAGGCTTTCCTCGATTTCTTTAGATCTCTCATTTCTTAAAATTGATTCTGCTGCTTTGACCATTGCTGGATAAGCAGCTCTAAAAAGATGATTTGCATAAATTACAACGTTGAATTTATTTTCAATTAATTCATGTTCTTTAACTGAACTGTAGGTACTCGGTACACAGACTAAAGGAATTTCACTTAAATCCTTTTTAAATTCTCTAGAAAATTCAAAAATTTCACTTGGATCTTTTTTTTTACTATGAATCATTATTGCATCACTTCCAGCCTCTACATATGCATGTGCTCTTTTAAGCGCATCCTCAATACCATTTCCTAATATGAAACTTTCAACTCTCGCAATAACCATAAACTCTGAGTTTTTTTGACTTTCTTTCGCTGTTTTAATTTTCTCAGAGAATATATCTATATTTTCTTGTAATTGATTTGAAGTATCTGCATGTAATGAATTTTTTTTTAAACCAGTTTTATCTTCCATTATAATCGCAGAAATACCTAGTCTCTCAATAGTTTTAATATTTATTTTAAGGTGTTCAATCTTTCCACCAGTATCAATGTCCATAATTAATGGTTTTGAAGTAACCTCAAAAATATTATTTATATTTTCTAATCTTTTAGAAAGGTCTACAACTTCTATGTCGGGTTTACCAATTAACGAGGCATCTGTTAAAGAACTAGACCAAAAACCATCAAAGTATTTTTCTTTACCATTAATATTTACTAAACTATTTTCCGCTATCAAAGCTGATATGGGACTATGAGTTTCTATAATTCTAGTAATTTCTTTATTTTGCAAAGATCTTCTCAATAACCCGATTCTTTGCTCGGGAGAGATTCCAACTTGTTTCGATTTATTGGAAATTGCCTCAGATGAAATTCCTTTTGTATAAGGAATTTCAATCAATTTACCTCCATACTCGTTTAAAGCTTTTAACACATTTTCTCTTAAAATTGCCTGTTTACCTGTCAACCAATCATCTCCATGAACAACATAATCTGGTTTAATTTTATTGATAGTTAAAGAATCATCCCATTCTTTTTGAGCAATTACTTCCTTTACTCCTGAAATACTTTGAACAATCAATTTTCGTTGTTCAAAATTTAAGATAGGTAATTTTTTATGTGTGGCAACTGCTCTATCTGTTAAAAGTCCAATTATAATATCTCCGTATTTTTCACCTTCTTTGATAAGCTTTATGTGCCCATGATGTATGTTATCTGCTGTAAGTGAAATATAAACTTTTTTACTTTTCATAATTATTTTCTAAAATTCATTAATCAACTTTAATTCTTTAAATTTTCCTTTCTCGACGATTGATCCATTTTTCAAAACATAGACAGTTTCACAGTTAATAACTGAGTTTAACCTATGCGTTATTATTAAAATAGTTTTGTTTTTACTAAATTTATCAATATCTTCCATTATTTTTTTTTCATTTTCAGTATCTAATGAGCTTGTTGCTTCATCAAAAATAATTATCTCAGGATCAGAATAAAGAGCTCTAGCTATTCCAATTCTTTGCCTTTGACCACCAGATATTCTTATACCGTTATTCCCAATAATTGTATTCTCTTTTTCAGGTAATGATTTTACAAATTCCATCAATTGAGATTTCTCAAGACTTTCAAAAATAAGTTTTTCATTTATCTCATGCTCCTCAATTCCAAAAGCAACATTATTTTTAATTGTGTCATCTAATAAATAAATATTTTGAGGTACATATCCTAATTTTTTTTGCCAGCCAAATTTATTTGTATCAATATTGATGTCGTCACATAAAATTGATCCCTTTTCTGGGGAGTGTAGACCTGTAATTAAATCTAATAAAGTGCTTTTGCCTGAGCCTGATGGTCCAACAATTCCAACTTTAGTATTTTTTTTTATTTCTAAATTAATATCTTTGAGTATTTTTTTTTCATTTTGATAACTAAAATTAAGGTTATTTATAATAATTTTATTTTTTAGTGGTGGAAAATCATTTTTTTCTTTTTCTTTTAAAATGATCTCATTATTTCTTTCAAAACTTTGAAGTTCTTCGAAAATAAAATCATATGAAAATCTAAGATTTTTAATTGCAGAAACAGATTGTGTTATTGCATTATAAGCTGGGATCATTCGTGCCATTCCAACAACAAATAAAGTTAATGTTGGTAAAATTAGATCAAAACTTCCTTTTTGTTGTATCAAAAAAATAATTAGAATAACTATTCCAGTAACGCTTACAAGTTCCAAAAATGTTCGTGGTAATGACTGAATAAAACCAGATGTTGCTCTATTTTGCTCTTCAACTTTCATCGCTTTATTAAACCTTTTTGATGAAAAAAAATGTTTATTTAATATCTTTAATTCTTTTATTGAACCAAACGTTTCTTGCAAATAAACCAAAGTTGACCCTGATGCAGTGTGAATATTTTTACCGGTTTTTAACATTATATTTTTAGTTATATAAATAAAAGTTAAACTAGTAATAAGGAGAATTAACATTATAGTCAGAGATGATATTGGATTTACAATTAACAACAATATTGCAATAAAAATAAGTAATAAAAATTCTTTAAAAAACAAAATTAATTTTAAGATTACTTCAACTACATTATTACAATCTAAATAAATATTTCGAGCAAGCGAGGCAGGATTTCTATTTAAAAAAAATTGGTAAGGAGAATAAATATAATTTTGAAATATCTTATTTTTTAGATTTTTTCTTAGAACAAGTCTTAATTTATTTTGATAGTAAGATAAGAAAATAATATAAATATTTTTGATCAAAAAAATTAAAAAGATTAATAAACCAAAAAAAATTTCCAACCTCATATTTATTTTCGATAGTAAACTATTTAAATCTAAAAATTGAAAATAGTTTACACTGATATTATTTTCGGTAAGAGATAAGATAAAAAATGGAATTGAAGAAATACCAATAATTTCTAAAAAATTTACCCCAACTAACAAAAAGTAATAAATATAGAGATACTTATAATTTTTTTTGTCTACAAAAGTTTTAATTTTATTTGTATCTAATCCTAGAAGTTTCATTATTTTTTATCATTAAAGATTTTTTGGACTGGTGTATTCCAAATATTTCTTAATTTTAGAATATTTGCAATTTTCTTTGAGGACTTCCCATCACCGAAAATAAACCTTTTTTTAAACTTTTTTCCATATAGAGAAATAATTTGTTTGTATAAATTTTTTGTTTCAAAATTTAAATTATAAATTGATTTAATTTTCTTTACTCTATTTTTTTGTCTACTACCAAGGTTGATCGTTGGAATACCATAAACTGGGGCCTCAATTATGCCTGCACTTGAATTTCCTAGGATTAAACTTGAATTTTTTAAAAGTGTTAAAAAATATTCAAATCTCATAGATTTAAGTAATTTAAAGTGTCTATTTTTTTTTAGTTTTGAATTATATAATTTTAATATCTCATTATTCCCAGGGTCGTTGTTAGGATATATAACAATAAATTTTTTATTCGATTTAATACAACCTTTTATTAAATATTCAGAGTATTGTTTTGTTTTTTTTAATTCTGTAGTTACAGGATGAAATAATAGAATCCCATAATTCTCGAATTTAATCGAATATCTTTTTTTAACATCATGAATATTTGGCAAAGAACTCTTTTTCATTATATCAATATCAGGACTTCCGCACACAAATATTGATCTAGGGCTTTCACCTAATTTTTTTATTAACCTTCTTTTTGCAACAAGATTTGAAACTATATGTAAATGAGAAAGTTTAGATATAGAATGTCTTAAATGCTCATCTATTGTTCCTGTCAATTCTCCCCCTTCAATATGCATGGTAAGGTAATTATTTAGTGTTGCAGAGATAGCTCCTGCTAGAGCTTCAATTCTATCACCATGAACAATTACAAGATCTGGTTTAAATTTTTTCAAAAATTTATTAAATCCGGTAATTGTATTGGCCAATATAATGTCTTGATTTTCATTACTTTTGTAATTGATAAATTTATGTAATATTTTTTCATCAAAACTTTTTTTTAATTCATTATAAGTAAAGCCATATTTTTTATCCAAATGCATACCAGTGACAAAAATTTTTATGTTAAAATTTTCATTTAAAAGACTTTGCACTACACTTTTTATTTTCCCGAAATCAGCTCTAGTTCCTGATATAAAAATAATTTTTTTTTTCAAATATCCCTTTTTTTAAGTTGAGTATTAAAAATTATGTCTCTTCTCGCTTTTTTACCAAGAAGTCTGTAATACATCGAAGCATTAAAATCACCATTGCCTGGTCTTTTAACCCAGATGTTTTTTTTTGTTAAAATTTCGTTTTTTTTTATATCTCTAAAAGCAACAACTGAAGCAAAGGCAAAATTTGCAACACTTTTTTCCTTTTCTAAGATTTGTTCTTTGTTTGTTAAAGCCTCAAAAATACTTTTTGAATTTAGTATTAATTCTTTTAATTCTGACTCATCTATCGAGCTAGTTATATCTGGTCCTTTTCTAATTTTCTTATCAACAAAATGTTTTTCTATCATCTTTACCCCTAGAGGTATTGAAGCATAAGAAGTAAGATTATCATTCGAATGATCTGAAAGACCTATAATTATTTTTGGAAAAATTTTTTTAAGTTTTGTTATAAAATTAAGTCTTGCATGAGAATAATTAGATGGATAAATATTGGTGCAATGGTTTAATGCAAATCTAACCTTATATCTATTTAGAATAGAAACTGTATTTTTTATTTGTTCAATATTATTCATTCCAGTACTTAAAATTAAGGGTTTTTTTTGCTTACAAACATACTCTATCAAGGGAATATTATTAAACTCTCCAGATCCAATTTTTATAAGTTTAACTTTTAATTTAATTAATCGGTCTACTGCTGCTCTTGAGAAAGGCGTGCTGATATACTCCATTCCAAGTCTTTCAGTAAATTTTTTTAATTTGTATTCTTCCTCCATTGTAAAAGAACATTTTTTTATAAGATTATATATATTTTGATTTGCATTTTTTGGGACCAATTTTCTTGCCTCGACACTATATTCATCTTCAGCTATGTGTGTTTGATTTTTAATCAATTTTGAACCTGCTCTTTTCGCAGACCTAATTATTTTAATAGCTATTTCAAAAGAGCCTGAATGATTAATTCCCATCTCAGGTATTATTAATGGTGGTGTTCTCTCACTTATAGTAATTTTTCCAAACTTAATCATTATTAACTATTAATCTTTCGTTTATAAGTTTATTATATTTTATAGCTATATTTTTCCATAAATATCTATCAATTTTAGCAACATTGTGATTAACAATTTCTTTTTTTGTTTTTAAATTTAATTTAAGAACTTTATCTAGCTTATCTGATAGATCATTTTTTTTATTTAGCTTAAATATAAATAATTTAAAAAATTTGGATAATTCTTTATTTGGACTGATATCACTAGCTATTACAACTTTTTTATTTGATATACCCTCTAAAATTACCAAACTACTTGACTCATACAAGGATGGCATTACTACAGCTTCGCAATTGAGATAATATTCGTTTAATATATTTGTTGATAGCTCACCAAGATAAACAATGTCTTTAGTGTTTTGTTTTTCAATATATTTTTTTACATTACCATAGAATTTTTTTTTTCTTCCCACATAGATATAATTTAACATCACTCTTTGATTTTAATTTAAAATTTTGAAACTCTTCAATTAGTTGGATGTGATTTTTATGTTCCCAAAATTGAGCTGGATAAAAAAAATACTTTTTCTTTACTTTTTTTTTTGTAATTTTTGAAAATTTATTTTTATTTACACCTTCATTTATCAAAATAATTTTGCTTTTCTGAATTCCCATTAAACTTATAAATTCTTTTTTCATACTTCTTGAACTTGCAATAACATAATCAGATGATTTAGCTGAATTTTGGTAAATTAAATTTCTCATTATTACATCTTTTTTTCCTAAGTATTCTGGGTAAGACTTATGCATTACATCATGAAAATTAATTATCGAACTTATTTTTAAATTATATGGTTGTTCATGTGCATTTAAAAAAATTAATAAATCAGATTTTTTTTCAAAAATAAGTTTATTCTTACTGTTTATTATGTTCGTTAAAAAAGAATGAATAAATAAACTATTAATTCCAAAAAAACCAAGAGTTAGGTTTATTACAGTATTAATCTTTTTAAGTATTGGTAAATTTTTTTCTATTTCAACAATCTCAAAGTTTTTAAAATTTATCTTTTTTTTAAGATAATCTTTTAAATCTTTATGAACATATATTTGAAACAAATTTTTTTTATCTATTAAATGAAAACCATTTATTAAACCAAGAGCATATGTAAATACACCTTGGTTAATTGAACTTTTATCTATTGATGAAAGATCAATACCTATTCTCATAAAAATATATGATACTTTTTACGATTAATGAAAGTTGCTTGTGAGATAAATTAATTGATGAAGGTAGACACAAACCTGATTTGTAAAGTTTATCAGAATAAATAAATTTATCTCCTGTATTAATTACATTCTTATCATTGATAAAACATTTTTGTTTATTCATTGGAAAAAAAAAGTCTCTAGTTTCAATACCTTTTTTTCTTAAAAATAAAATTAGTTTTTTTTTATCCTTAACATGTATTACAACAAACCAATTGACAGGATTAGATTTGGGCAATATTTTAGAAAATCTCACTTCTTTTAAATTTTTTAGATTTCTATAATAAAAGTTATAAATTTGCTTTTTTCTCGATATCATCCATTGAACTCTTTTAATTTGGGCAATGCCAATAGATGCACAAAGATCATTAAATTTAAAATTATATCCAACACTGTTATGAAAAAAATTACCTTTTTTTAATCTTCCATAATTTTTTAATTTAATTATATCATTAGCTATTCTTTTAGAGTTTGTAACTACTGCTCCACCCTCTCCAGTTGTAATTAATTTGTTACCATAAAAAGAAAAGCCTCCAACTTCACCAAATGTTCCTAATTTTTTTCCCTCGTAGGTACTACCAAAAGCTTGTGCTGCATCCTCAATAATCTTAAGGTTATTTTCTTTTGCAAACTTTTTGATCTCTGTAATGTTTGATGATTGTCCAAAAAGGTGAACAATCATAATTGCTTTAGTTTTTTTTGATAAAAGTTTTCTCGCCATTTTCATATCTAAGGAATAATCGTCAAAATTAATATCACAAAGCTTAACTTTTAAATTTGCTAGTAACATTGATGATACACAAGCTGCAAAAGTAATATTTGGGATAATAACTTCATCATCTTTTTGTAAATTTAAACTTTTTGCGCAACAATAAAGTCCTAAAGTCCAGTTACTTACACAAATCGCATATTTAGCTTTTGTAAAATTTTTTATTTTATTTTCAAAAATTTTTGTGTATTTGCCCTCAGTAATGAATTTAGACTTAATAACTTTATTAAGATTATTCATCTCAGATTTGTTAAAATATGGTTGTATCTGTTTTATTTTGTAATTCATTTCGTAAATTTAAAAGTTAAAATTTGCGCTTAAATTACTATATCCTTTTAAGTCTTTGTAGTTATCAATATCAATTGAATATTTTTTGTCCATTAAATAAATATTTGGTATTTTTTCGTAAATTTTATTTGTTTTGATAAAATAGCTTACTTTAAACAAATAGACTGCTCCATTATAAGAAAATTTAAAACTTCTATCTAATTTTTTTCTTTTTGATCCATAATATATATATGAAATTTTTTTAATTTTACTTTTTTTTTTATAAATGCTAGCCGAGATAAGAGTATTGAGTTTATTAATTTGAAATATTTTGATAATATCTTTAATATCTTCATCTCTTCTCAAAGGTGAAGTGGGTTGTAAAATCATAATTGCATCTTTATTTAGTAACCTATATTTTTTTATCAAATATTTAATAAGACTCTCTGTTGTTGATCTTGCATAACTTAATTTTCGTGGTCGTAAATCAGTTTTAATTTTCTTTGATACTCTTTTTGAAAATTTTAATAAATTGATTGAGTCAGAACTTAAAATTATTCTATTTATTTTTTTAATTCTTCTAGATTGAATTAATGTCCAATAAACTAGGGGCTTTCCATTGAAATCAATTAAATTTTTATACTTAATTCTTACTGAACCAATTCTAGCAGGTATAATACAAATAATTTTCATGAAATCATCTTACTTTTAAGATTAATCAAAATAATCATTCAATTTTTTTGGATTTATACTCAATTTGTCAAAATTACATGTGTGTCTCATATTGTTAGCAATTTGAATCTTTAACATCTTAAATAATTTATCTTTTTTAATATTACGATGATTCAATTTTTTAAGAGAATCTGACCAAAAATTTTCAAACTTAATATTTCTACTAATAAGGTAAATTGGCATTAGTGAACATTTATTTTTTAACACAAAATCTTGTATAAATAAAAAAATTAACGATTTTTTTTTCTTATTAGAGCTAATTTTTCTTTTTGAATCTAAATTTTTTAATTTCACTGATAATTCATTTTTATTTTTTACCATATTTGCAAATTTCATGTTTGAATATAAAGATTTTTCAACAAAAATACTCTCTATTCCGTATGCTGGATATTCTATGCCTGCAGTTCCATGAGATGTGATAATTTTATCTGCTATATTAAGTAACGAAGCATTTGTATATTTTTCAGGGAAAAGTTTTATTTGTTTTTTTTTACATAGCTCATCAATTTTTTTTTCAAAATTTATGCTAGAGTTATATAAACTATTAATTGGATGTTTTTTTATTATCCAATTAACATTATCTATTTTTTCTATTTTCTTTAGCATAAAATTGGTCCAAGAATAATTGTCCTTAAAATTTATCCTAGGGCCGTTATGAAAATTTCTATCTATTAGAACATTTAAAAAAAAAACTATGATTTTTTTATTTTTGCTCCAATTAAATTTTTTTAAAATATCTTGCTTTGCTACAAGTTTTAAATTTGAAAAATTTACAAGTGGTATTTTAGTATCAAATCCATATTTAATGTTTTTACTCTTTTTTTTGTAAATATTTTCTATAAATCTTATTTTCTGTTTAGTTAAATTATTCTCAATTAAATTAAAAAATTTATTTGATATATTATACCTATATTGATGCCTTTGTGACCAATCAGTGTATCTTCTAAGAGAAATTTCATTTTCACCACATCTTGCAAAAATATCTATTTTTTTAAGTAAGCAGATTTGAAAATAAATATTTGAAGGATTAAAAACTGTTTCAGATTGAACACTATATTTGATATTTCTTATATCTGAAATTGTTTTATCTATTAAAAAATAACTACTAATAGCTTGTGAAAGCATAACTATTAATTCAGAATTAATTTTCTCTAGTGTTGGTACTCTAGTATATCTAATATAAGAATCGTAAGTTGATAATCCAATTTCTACCTTTCTAAACTTTAAATTACAAAACTCATTAATACTCTTTGATTTTGGAATTATTTTAAAGGCTAATATCAAACACTTTAATCTAAAAAAAAAGTTAGGATTATTTATTTCAATTACTTTTTTAAAATTATAACTATTAAATAATGCTTTAGCTTTAAGATCTCCTTTTCTAATTATAGCTATAACATTTAAGCTATATATTTGACTTAAATATTTTGCGGATATTGCATTTGAGAGCGTATAGCCTGGGTGATTAATAAAATTTTCTACAATAATATTGTCTTTTTTTTTGTGTTTTGTATTTGCCCAAATTTTTTTGTTTTTTTTTAAATATAAATTAAAAGATTTTGACAATATTGGATTTACACTTTTACTAATAAACAAATATTGTAAATATAAAAAAAAATTGGTCTCTTTAAAAATAAAAGAAAGATATTGAACTTTTTGAGAAATGATTTTTTTTTCTAAAAGAAAAATACAGTATATAAAATTAAAAAATAATTTAAAGATCATTTTAAATTAATTCTAAATTATTTTATCTTTTAAAAAAATTTTTAAGAATAACTCTGAATTCATTTTGTGTTAGATAATCTTTATTAGAATAGGAGTCATAACAAAAATTCTCTTTTGTTTTCTTCGCCCCAAGTTTTAGATAATATTTTGATACTTTCTGATTAAGAGGATCAGTAATAATATATAAATTTTTATAACTAACTGTATTTCTGCTTTCATGGACAGAAATAAGATCCTCATGTAATTTTTCTCCTGCTCTTATACCAACAATTTTAATTTTAGTTTTCGGAGCTATAACATTTGCAATATCTGTAATCTTAATTGATGGAATTTTTGGAACTATAATTTCGCCACCAAAACTGTTTTTAATTGACCACTCAACAAGATCAACTCCCTCACCTATGGTTATCAAAAATCTTGTCATTTTAGTATCAGTAATTTTAATTAAGCCATTTTTTTTTGCTGAACAAAATTATGTACAACTGAACCTCTGCTTCCCAATACATTTCCATATCTTACAACACTAAAGGAAATATTGCGTTTTCCCTTAAAATTATTCGCAGCCACAAATAATTTATCTGAACAAAGCTTGGTCGCCCCATAAAGATTTACTGGTGAGGAGGCTTTGTCTGTTGATAAGGCTATCACTTTTTGAACATTATTTTTGAGACTAGCTTCAATGATATTTTGTGCACCCAATATATTTGTTTTTATTGCTTCAATTGGATTGTATTCAGCTGCTGGCACTTGTTTTATTGCAGCTGCATGCACTACAATATCAACATCCTTTAAAGCCCATTGTAATCTTTCAGAGTCTCTTACATCTCCAAGAAAATATCTTATACATCTATATTTTTTTTCATTATAAACTTTTGATAGCTCAAATTGTTTAAGTTCATCTCTACTATAAATGATAAGTTTTTTTAATTTTTTATATCTTTTTAATAATTTTTTTACAAATTCTTTGCCAAAAGTTCCTGTGCCACCGGTAACTAAAATTGATTTATTGTCTAAATTCATTTCTTATATTTATTTATTAATTTTAAAATAATGTCACTAATTTTTTTAATATCTCGATATGATAATTCATAAAATATTGGTAAACTTAAGGCACTTTTATGATAGTTCTCTGAATTTAAAAAGTTTCGCCTATTTATCTTATCTCTAAAAATTTTAAATTTGTATAATGGTATATAATGATACTGGCATAAAATTCCTTTTTTCTTTAAATGACTAATAAAAAAGGATTTTGATATTTTAAGATTTTTAAAATTTACTCTCACAATTAGAAGATGGCAGGAAGATAGCTGATAATTTTTAAAGTTAATTACTTTAATGAATTCATTGTGACTACGAAAAAATTGAATATAGTTTTTAGTTATTTCACGTCTTTTTTTTATGAATAAATTAATTTTATTTAGTTGTGAAGATCCTAAAGCACAGTTAATGTCGCTTAATCTGTAATTGAGTCCGTTATATAATATATCGTACTTAGTAAAGGTATATTTTTTCATACCATGAGATCTAAACAACTTTATTTTCTCAAAATATTTTTTTTTATTTGTGCAAACTATTCCTCCTTCACCAGTTGTAATTGATTTCAATGGATGCATTGAAAAAGTACATATATCTGAATGTTTCGCAGAGCCAATATGATTTTTTATGTTATTATAAATATAGGAAGATCCAAATGCATGACATGCATCCTCTATAATCAAAAATTTATGTTTTAATTTTAATTTGTAAAATTCTTCAATATAATTTGGTACTCCACCTAAATACATTAAAACCACTGCTTTTAGATTTTTTATCTTATTTTTTTTAATACATTGAACAAAATTTTCCGGGCTCATTTGACCTGTTAATGGGTCGATATCAGATAAATATACTTTGGCACCTAACGTAGTTAATAAATTATAACTTGCTATAAAATTAATCGATGGAATTATAATTTTATCCCCTGGTTTAATATCTGCTGCTTTAAAGGCTATATGAAGCGCAGCAGTGCCACTTGAGCAGGTAGCGCAAAATTTTACATTAAAATATTTTTTTAATTTTTTTTCAAATTCTTTGACACTTCTTCCAGTTGTTATTAGATCTTGTTTAAGCGCTTTAACAACATTTTTTATATCAGCACTGTCCAAATATTGTTTTCCGTAAGGAATTATTTTTTGCATTTTTTGAAATTTTACTATTATGATATATTAAATATCATTTAAATTCATTAAATATAAAATATATATAAATTATACAGATACTAATGTTTAATAAAATTTACCTAACTTATATTTTTACCAAAATTTTGTTAAAACAATTTAAAAAGATTTCTTTTTTAGCCAAGGAAATTAATTATTCAAAACTAAAAATTATCATTTCTTCACCAAGATCAGGCACACATTATCTTGAAGGTCTAATAAATTCTTATTTAGAACAGTTATATAAAAAAGGAAACGGTTCATTAAAATATTTAAAAGGCTCAGTGCTAAGATTTAATACTCCTGATAATTTAATATTCTCAGTTAAACAATTATTTGACAGAAATTTTTTTCATCAATTTAAATTTTACGACTATAAATATTTTTCATTTGTTCATCATCCAGTTCATAAGAGTGAAATTCTAAATATAAGTTCACTTAGACCAATAATTTTATTAAGAAATCCAGCCGATATAATTGCCTCTATGGTAATATTTTATATAAGACATAGAATTAAAAAAAAGATTATAAAAAATGATCTTTTAAAAGTAATAATAGATAAAAAAAGTGAGCAAATAATAGACTTTTTTGATTTTTGGGATAACAGAATTAAGTCAAAAAAGTCTAAACAACAATTAATTATTAAATACGAGAATTTAAATAAAAATCCAAAAATAACATTAGTTAAAATTCTTAAGTTTTATAATATTAAAATAAATAAAAAATTTATAAATTATGCGGTTAAACAAAACTCAAAAAAAAATATTTTAAGTTTGTTAAAAAAAAACAAAGATACTGATAATTATTTACAGTTCACGAACAAGTCTCAAAAAAAATTAAAATCAAAAATAAAAAAGATTACTCAAAAAAAATTGTTTAAAATTAAATTTCGTAAATTTGGATACCATTTTAATTAATAATGAATATTAGTAAATTTCTATCTTTAATTTATTTATTATCCTCGTTTTTGCTTCTATCATATATTTTTTACAAATCTGAAATAGTGCATAATGGTGAAGTTGATTATACTTTAAAATATATTTTTGGTTTTATTACATTTATTTTCTCTTTAATTTTTACTAAACTAAATGAAAACCTAAAAAAGAATATCTCAATTGTAATTTTTGTAACTTTTTCTTGTCTGATCATCGTTGACATTTATTTATATAAATTTCAATTTCAGAGTTTTGGTAAGTATAACGAAAAACATAGAATAAATTTTTTTGAAAATTATAAAAAAGAAAATGATGAAAATGCAACAATGGTAATTACTCCTTTTAATTTTATAAATTTAGATAAAAAAATTTTTCCATTATCTGGATTATCAAATAGAACTACAATTTATTGTAATGAAAATGGATATTACTCAGTTTATAAAAGTGACAGATATGGATTTAATAATGATGATGATGTTTGGAACAAAAAAAAAATTAATACCCTGTTGATAGGTGATTCATTTACTCACGGAGCCTGTGTAAATCGTAAAGACTCGATTGCAAACAACCTTATGATGTTATCAAAAAAAGAAGTAATTAATTTAGGTATGGGAAGTACAGGCCCATTACTTCAGTTAGCTATACTTATTGAATACGGAAGTTTAATTAATTTTGAAAATTTAATCTGGTTTTACTTTGAGGGAAATGATATTTATGAATTAGAAAATGAATTATCAGACAATATTTTAATAAAATATTTCGATAACAATAGCTTTTCTCAAAACTTAATCAATAGAAACTCAGAAAAAGATAAATTTTTAGAGATCTTTTTTAAAAAAGAATTTTTAAAAACTAAACAAAATATTAATAAAAACGAAAATATTTATTTCAAATTTTTAAAATTATTTCATTTGAGAATGTTTACGATTTCATTAATAAATTATCAAAAACCCGACTTTGTTAAGATAAATGAAATACTTCAAAAAGCTAAAAATATAATCTCAAAAAAAAATATCAATTTTTATATTGTTTATCTTCCCTCATATGAACGATACAAAAATGATCATGATAAATATGAAAACTCCAAAAAGGAGTTAATTAAAATTTCCAGTGAATTGAATGTCAAATTTGTGGATATTGATAAAATTTTTAAATCTCAGGACCCATTAAGGTTTTTTCCTGAGGGAGGTGGCCATTACAACGAGGAAGGCTATTTAATAATTTCAGAAGTTGTTTTTCAAGAAATGAGATAGATAAAATTTTTTAAGATTATTTATTAAACAATATTTTTAATAAATTCCAATCAATTTCGTTATTGACATCAACAAACTCACTTTTTTTCAAAAAAATAGCTTTTGATTTAGCATTAAAAAATGGTTTGTTATTAAGCCAAGCAGAAAATTTTCCAAAATAGAATTGACCTGTATCGTTAAAAAAGTTTTTTCTAAGATTATTTAACTTATATTTCTTTTTAATTATATTTTTATTAGAAACCTCTAAATATGTCTCGTTTGATGATCTAAATTTGGAAATTGGTATTACATAATTATATTTATTTTTTTTAATATGAGAAAAAGCTAATTTTAATTTTTTTTTTGTTATAAGCACTGCAGTGGGATAAATACAACAGATAAAATTTACTTTTATATTATTTTTTTTTAAGAAATTCGCAGTATGTTTTACAACATTTACAGTAGAGACTTTATTTTTTGATAGATGTTTTGGTCTAAAAAAGAAAACTTTAGCTCCTGCTTTTTTTGAAATCTCTGCTATTTTTCGTGAGTCAGTTGTTACTATAACAGCATTAAATAATTTAGATTTTTTTGCTAGAGTGATCGAATATTTAATTATTGGATATCCAAAAAAATTTTTGATATTTTTATTTTTAATTCTGTTGCTTCCAGATCGTGCTGGTATTACAGCAAATGCTGTATTTCTTAACTCCAGCTCCTTTACATCATTAAAGTTAAACATTATCTTTATTTTTGGTCATCAATATATTTTAAAATTTTTTTATATCCTGGTAAATTTCCGTCAGCATTAAGATTATAATCAATGTAATTTTGATAATTTTTAATTTTACTGTCTAATAAATTCAAAATGCTTCGGTCTATTTTTAGATCCTTATCTAGCTTAATTTTTAGTGTGCCTATTTTATTTGGGTACATTTCAATTTGGTGGGGAGAGACTATTCTCATTGCATCGCTATCTAATGATATTATTTTTTTTTTCAAAAGCACAGCAGACATGATTGAACTTGAGCCAAAATCAGTAATTATGAAGGATTTTCTAATAAGTTCTGGAGTTTTATATTTAATAATTTCGTATTTACTAAAATATTTTTGAATAAATTCCAAATTATAAAGAGGGTGAATTGAAATTTTGATCTCTTTATTAAACAAGCTTGCAAGTTGATCTAAAAATAAATTAACAGTTTCGTAGTGATAATTTATTTGCTCATCATTAATTTTTTTTTTTTTATCCCAATAATGCAAATAAGATAAATCAAAATCTAAATGAGTAATAAACTTTTCCTCTACCCTGAAATTATTTAAAAATTCATCGTCATATGATTTACTATTAATTAAACTAATATTTTTAAAAAACAAAAGATCCTTATCCATTAAAAAAGATTTAATCTTGGATCTTTTTATTGACTCAATTACATTTCTTCTTGACTCAAATCTTACATCAACTTTTGATATTAAACCTAAATTTGATAATAATGTTTGCAGTTTAGGTGAGATTTTTTTTTGCATTAAAAGCAGTAAATAGTCAATAATTGACTTATTTTTTATTCCATAATTAAACCCCTGAACATTTCCAACGCTTGAAACTATAATTTTTTTTAGTTTTACAAATCTCAAAAAATAATAAACTTTAATTGTTTTGAAGAACCTATTCATATCGATTAAAATAATTCCATTATTGTTTAGAAAAATTTCAGAAAATTCTTTTTTATTTTTAGGATTAAATAAATTAAATCTATCTTTAAATTTATTGTCAATTTTTTTTACAGAATGATTTTTTTTAATTCCGATAAAATGCTCGACATTTATCAAATTTATTTTTTGATATTTCTTTAAAATTTGGTCGTATAAAGTTTTGTTAGTATTATAATTCGACTCAAATAGACTTAAGCTTGTTATTAAATATATCTTAAAATCACTCATTGAAAAAAATTACTTAAGTTTTTTTAACAAACTTGAGATTTTTTTATCATCGTAATTAATTTTTTGCATTATTTTAGACGCGTTTTTTGGATCCAACTTAAATGCTAGTCTAAGTATATTCATCCAATTAACATTGTTCTTTGATCTTATTTTTTCTATTTTTGAAATTATTTTTAAATATTTTTTATTTTTTTTCATAATTTTATATATACATTAATAATATATGAAAATTCAAATACTTATTAGTGAAGACTCTTGGGCCAACGATTATATTAACTATATTAAAAAAAGATTAAAAAAAAAATATATCAAAATAATTTTTTTAGATAATTACAAAAAACTAAAAAAAAATTTTGATTTAAATATAGCTTTTAGTTATTTTAAAAAAATACCATTTAAGTATTTCAAGTATTCAAAATATAATTTAGTTTGTCATGAATCAAATTTACCAAAAGGAAGAGGTATGTCACCTTTAACTTGGCAGTTGTTAGATAATAAAAAAAAAATTACATTTTCATTAATAGATTTGGAAGAAAAAATGGATACTGGATGTATTTATTTACAAAAAAAAGTAAAATTTAAAAGTGATCTTTTATTTAATGAAATTAAATTCATACAAGTAAAAGAAAACATTAATATGATAATAAAATTTCTAGAACTGCATAAAAGACAAAAATTGACTAAAAAGAGACAAATAGGTGCGGCAACCTATTATCCTAAAAGAAGTCCCAAATTAAATAAAATTGATATAAATAAAAGTATCAAGGATCAATTCAATTTAATTAGATTATCGGATAATAAATTTTATCAAAATTATTTTTTTTTGAGGAATAGAAAATATTTCCTTAAGATTTATAAAAAATGAATTATCTAATAATCACAAAAAAAATTTGGAACTATAAGAATTATAAGATTATCAAAAATAAAAATTTCTTTGTTAAAAAAAAAATAAATTCAAGTTTAATAAAAAGAATAAAACCTAGAATTATTTTTTTTATACACTGGTCTAATATAATTCCAAAAAATATTTATGAGAAAAATTTATGTATTCAATTTCATAGCTCGGATCTACCAAAATTTAGAGGAGGAAGTCCAATTCAAAATCAAATTTTAAAAGGATTAAAATTTACTAAAATCAGTGCGTTTAAAGTTAATTCTAATATTGACAAAGGTAACATATGTATGAAAAGTAATCTAAAACTTGACGGGTCTGCAATAGAAATTTATCAGTCTATGGAAAAAACTTCTTTAAAAATGATTAAAAAGTTAATCAAAAAAAAATATTTAGATTTTAAACCTCAAAAAGGAAAAGGCTCTTATTTTAAAAGAAGAATTTCAAAAGATAGTAATATTAAGAGAAATAAAATAAAAAATTTAGAGGATTTTTATAATTTTATAAGAATGTTAGATGCTGATAATTATCCAAGAGCTTTTTTGAAATACAAAAAATTTAATATCAAATTTGTAAATGCAAAAAAAAATAAAAAATATTTATCTGGAGAGTACAAAATTGAATACTAAAGAAAATATTTTAATTGTAGCTGCTCATCCTGATGATGAGATTTTAGGATGTGGAGGGTCAATTATAAAGTTAAAGAAAAATTGCACTATAAATACAATTTTTATGACTAATGGTGTTTCATCTCGTAAAGGGACTTCTAAAAAACATATTTTGCGTAGAAAAACACAATGCCTCAAGCTCTTTAAACACTTAAAAATAAATAAACCAATTTTTTTTAATCTACCTGATAACCAAATGGATAAAATTCCAATTTTGAAAATTGTAAAAAAATTAGAAAAGTATATTAAACTACTTAAACCAAGCACTATATTTACACATTATGAAAATTGCTTAAATGTTGATCATAAAAAAACATTTGAAGCAGTCATTACTGCATGTAGACCAATAAATAATCAACCCATAAAAAAAATACTAAGTTTTGAAATCCCATCAAGTACAGAATGGAATGTTGGAAAAAAAAACATATTTGTGCCTAATTATTTTATCGATATAACAAATGTTATTAATAAAAAAATTGAGTCGATTAAATTTTATAAAGACGAAATTAGGAAATACCCTCATAGCAGATCTTTAAAATTAATTAAATCTCTTGCAAGTTATAGAGGTGCTAGTAGTGGTGTTAGATATGCTGAGGCTTTTTATTTAAACAGATTTATTGATAAATAGAATGTCTAATTTAAATAATATATTAAATAAGAAAACTCAAATTATCGCTGAAGTATCAGCAAATCATGCAGGATCTAAAAGTCAATTCTTAGAACATATTTTAACAGCAAAGAGAAGTGGTGCTGACTTTGTTAAAATCCAAACTTATGAAGCTGATGATATGTGTTTAAATAAGAAGTTTAAAATTAAAAAAGGGATTTGGAGAAATTTAGATTTGTATGATTTATACAAAAAAGCCCAAACTCCTTATGATTGGCACTACGATGCTTTTAAATTAGCAAAAAAAAATAAAATCAAACTTTTTAGCACTCCTTTTAGTATTAAAAGTTTTAAGTTTTTAAAAAAATTCAAACCTCCATTTTACAAAATCGCTTCATTTGAAATTACTGATTTAAACCTTATAGAAAATATTGCAAAAGAACGAATACCAATTATTCTGTCCACAGGAATTGCAAATATCAATGAAATTAAAAATGCAGTGAATACAATTAAGAAATATCACTCAGAAATTATTTTATTATATTGTGTTTCTGGATATCCAACACCATCGTCTGAAATAAATTTTGACAATTTTGAATATTTAAAAAAAGAAACAGGAGTAAAGCATGTAGGTTTTTCTGATCACACTAAAGGAATAAAAGTTACATTAAAAGCATTAAAGTATAATATTTGTTTAATTGAGAAACACTTTGTTATAAATAAAAAAATTAAATCGCCAGACTCGCTTTTTTCAATAAATCCAACTGAACTTAAAAATTTAAGAAAAAAAATTAGAAATAAAAAAAATTTTAATAAGTTTTTTCATTATCCTTTAAGTCACAAAAAAAAAATAACGCCGTCTGAGAAAAGAAGTTTAATCTTTAGAAGATCAATATTTGTTACAAAAGATATCAAAAAAAATGAAAAATTTACCTCAAAGAATATTTCATGTTATCGACCTAAGATAGGAATTTGTGCTAGTAAATATAAGAAAATAATTGGTATGAAAGCTAATGTAAAAATAAAGTCTCAAACATGTCTTAAAATGGTACATATAAAATGATCTTAAAAAAAATTTTAAATTTAATTAAATATCCATATTTGAATTTTAAATTATTACATAAGATTATCTTAGATAAATTTTTTAAAAATCATTTTGAGAAAAAATCAAAAAAATTTTTTTCTAAAAATAATCAATTATTATATTTTAAATTAGGGGTTGATAATGAACTAAAACCAGAATTTATTGATTTAAAAAATCTTTATGATTTAATTATTGAAAGAAAACCCAGATGTGTTTTAGAATTTGGCTCAGGTTTTTCAACTATTGCAATTGCATTGGCTCTTAAAAAAAATAACGAAATTAAAAATATTGAAGGAAAACTGTTTACTGTAGATGGTAATAAAAAATGGATAGAAAATACAAAAAATAAATTACATAAAGATTTATCAAATTATGTTAAGTTTTACTACTCTCAACCATATATAAGTAAATTTAGAGATCAATTAGTAACTTATCATGAGACTTTGCCAGATATTTCGCCAAATTTTATATACTTGGATGGCCCTGCTCCCAACGATGTAGTAAATGATATTAATGGTTTGAGTTTTAACTCAAAAGTTATCGAAAAAAATAATGGACAAAAATTTTTTGAAAAAAATACACGAAGGATAATTGCAGCAGATATTTTGCTTTATGAAAGTACTTCTCCCTCAGATTTTTTTATTTTAGTTGATAGGAGATACTCAAATGCTAATTTTTTAGAAAAAAATTTAATATTTAATTATGATATAAAAAAAAAATTATATTTTGGAGGAAATATTACTTTTGAAAAAAAGTATCAGCCTTATCCGTAATTTAATAATAAGCCCCTTTAATATGATATTTTTCTTTCGGTGGCTCAATAAATAAATTTTTACTTTTTAAAAAGTTAAAAAAATCATTTTTATAAATGGACTTGTCATAAATATTCATATCATCTCTTAAATTTAGGACATAATTTATATAATTTATTGAATGAAAACCCTCTCCTCCAAATCTAGCAACAATAGCTTGGCGGTTATATTTACTAAAATCACCAATTGTTATAGCTGAATGATATAAATTACTTAAAAAAATTACTAAGTCACCGGCTTCATAATGAATTTCTTTTCCAATAATATTTTCTATTCCTTTCCTAATTGGCCTAGTTAAATTTACAGATCTTGTAGAGGAGTGAAAAAATCTCAAATAATTTTTAATATTTTGAGAAAAATTTTTTTTATGTGAGGCTGGTATTAATGAAAGTCCTGTTGATGTTTCGTTTGAAGATCTTAAATAAAGTAAGGTCGTGACAACATTGTAATTTAAATTACCATCCCAATCTGGTCCTACGTTAGTTTTTCTGCAAGGATTATCTCGATGCCAAGTTACATTGTTATAAGGATATTTCATATCAAGTATAGATGCATCGTGTAAAAAATAACTTTTACTTCCTAATAATACCTTAATAACATTAATGAGTGAATTATTTCCTAAATAAGATCTAACATTTAAATCTTCTATTATTGAATATCTTTTACCTTGTGACTCAATATTACTTTTTTTTGTTGCTGAACTTTTCAATTCTTCAATTGCTTTATTATCCAAAAAATTTTTAATATGAATATAACCTTTCGAATAAAAATTTTCTTTGTCTGTTTTGCTTAAATTCATTTAAATTAATTATATATTGAGCATTTTTTTATATAGTATATGAATACCACAAAAAGTTTATATGAATACCACAAAAAGTTTATATGAATACAAAATATTTAGTCAATAGATCTTTAAAACTTTTATCAAATGGTAAACTTAAAGATTTTATTATTAAATCTTTAAAATATTTAAGAGGAGATAATAAAATTGATTTGGATAAATTGGTATTTGAAAAAAATATCAGCCTAGATGACATTTTTTTAAGATTTGGAACAGACAAAGGTTCATTGGATGGGAAAAAAACCTACGATTACTTAAGAGCAAATTCTTTACTTGATCCCAGTATAAAGAATTATCTAGACTGGATCAAAAGAGATGATTTAAAAAAATATGATTATCAAGCTGGGATGAACTTTACAGCAACTTATGAAAGATTATTTGGTGGTAAAAAAGACAAAAAAATCAAACTATTAGAAATTGGTGTTGCAAATGGCCATTCAATTGCAAGTTGGCATAGATATTTTCCAAATGCTGAGATATTTGCGATAGATAAAAAAGATGCCTATAAATTTTTTTACACGAGTAGTAGAATTAGTTTTAATTCCATAAGCTTAACAGATAAAAAAAAAATTGATAAATTTATTAATTTTGTTGGTAATTTTGATGTAATTATTGATGACTCTCTTCATGAGCACTGGGCAATGGCTACAAATATAAAAAATTTTTATAAAGCTTTAAAACCGGGTGGGATTTATATTTTGGAGGACTTTCGTACAGATGATTATCAAAAACAGCAGGAGATAAATTTTAATAATAATAAAGGTACAAAACACCTTTGGAGGAGTGGAATTACAATCGAAAAAATGTTTGAAATGATCTCGCAGAAAAAATTATTTAAACACCATGTGTTAGATCAATCAAATATAGAGTATATTTTAAATAATACCCAAAAAGCTGAAGTTGTTTACACAGATCATCCATGGGGATCATTAGCAATTTTACATAAAAAAAATTAAATTTTGAAAAAAATTCTAATAAAATTTATCTCTTTTTTTTTAATAAGATCAAAAATAATTTTTTTATTGGAAAAAAGGATACTTAAGTACCGATCTCTAAAGTACGAAAATAAATCAATTTTTCCCTTTTTGAATAAATATAATCATTTTATTGACTACTTTATTGTATCAGTAGTTTATTTCAAAAATTATTACTCAAAAATAAAAAATCCAGAAAAACAAAGACACATTTCTTTTAAAACCTTGGATGAAAATGAAGGCGCTAAATGGGCAAAGCATTATTTTGATAAAAACAGCACAGGGAGTTTTCATAGAAAAGAAAGGAATTTAATCTATGTAAAGACTGAAGAAATGATTAAATCTAATTCATTAAACAACCCAAACACTCTCTTTATCAATATGGGTTCATCTAGTGGTTTAGATTTAGTTTATTTTTATAAAAAATTTAGCAAAATTAAATATCTTTCAACAGATGTCAATGATGAGATTTTAAATTTTCAAAAACAAACCTATAAAAACTATAGTATTGATTATCTAAAAGGGTCTGCTGATTATATTGCAAAAAATTTAGATTTTATCGCTAGCAAACATCAAGTTTATAAGATTATTTTATTTTGTAACGGTTGTTTACAATATGAAATTCCATTTTTTTTACAAAAAGGATTTATGTACTTAAGTAATTCAAATGTGAAGTTTTACTTTTGTATGACTGAGTTTTTTGAATTAAATTTTTCTAATTCAGATAGCTATCACCGAAAAAATATACTTTGGATACATAACTATCCAAAATATATAAATGATAATAATTTAAAAATAACTTGGAAAAAAGTTTCAAAAGAAAATCAAATAAAGAATAATTCTATCAGTATAATTTTTACAAATAACTAACTAAAATTTTTTTCAGTGCATAAATCAAGCCAATTGAGCTATTAGTACTGGTCAGCTGCACGCATTGCTGCGCTTCCACATCCAGCCTATCAACG
>MDTB01016332.1_pt1 | contig 30171 bp, 34 predicted proteins | sample 811161 | NCBI WGS metagenome assembly MDTB01 (sample SAMN05326650, study PRJNA326480) | marine metagenome | isolation source: seawater | place: Mediterranean Sea | collected 2009 | reverse complement strand
TTTGTCTAGATTTTTCCTTTCTACAAGTAAACTTACAGTTGTATTAGGCTGTCCTTTCAGTACCTTACTTACCTCTTCAGTGGTTTTACTTTTTGCAGAAACACCATTAATTTCCAAGATTTTATCTCCAGCCATTAGACCTGCTTTTTGCGCTGGGAAACCTTCATAAGGCTCACTAATATAAACATAATCTCCTCTTTTTGTAATGAGTGCACCTATCCCTCCATATTTTCCTGTAGTCATAAAACGAAAATCTTCAATCTCAGATTCTGGAATATAAGTTGTGTACGGATCTAATGATTTTAACATGGCGTCAATTCCTTTTTTCATTAATTTCCCAGGATCAGTTTCGTCTACATAATAAGTATTTAACTCCTTGTAAAGGGAGGTGAAAATGTCCAGGTTTTTAGCAATTTCAAAATAATTATCTGTGAAGCTAAATGATAATATTGATGCAAGAAATAGGCTAATTGCTACTAATGAAATTTTAATTTTTTTCTTCATTTTTTTTGTTTTACGGTACAGGATCATGCCCATCACCACCCCAAGGATGACAGGAAAAAATTCTTTTAATTGTTAAAATTCCTCCCTTAAATGCACCATATTTTTCAATAGCTTGAATACCATATTCCGAACAAGTTGGAGTATAGCGACATCTTGGTAAAAAAAATGGAGAAATCATGTTTTGATAGATTTTTATTATTGAGATAAAGATATAACTAATAAGTTTTTTCAAAGCTTATTTACTAAACGATTTAACACTAAATTTATTTCTGATTCAATTGCTTTATATGTTAAGGTATTGGTGTTTTGATAAATAATCGCAAATTGAATCTGCTTTTTTTGATTTGTTAATGATTCATAAAGCAGTTTTTTCTGCTTTCTATAAGCTTCTTTTATCAATCTTTTCAGCTTATTTCTTGCAGTTGCCTTGCTTATCTTTTTTTTAGGTATACTTATTAGTACTTGAGCTGGAAAAGCTGACGGGTTATTTTTGTAAATCCAAACAATAACAAAGTTTCCTAAATTGAATTGCTCTCCTTTTTCGAAAAGAAAATCAACTTGTTTTCTGCCAAAGAGTCGTTCTGCTTTACAAAGTGTTTGCATGCGGGAAAATTACTCATTTTGTAAATAAAAAAAGGAGCAAAAGCTCCTTAATTTTTACTTGTCATCTTAGAATTACCTTCTTCTTTTATTGGATACTTTTATGTATTGGTCAAGCGCCATAGACATAGATGGTGCTTTTTCATTTGGCGCATCAATATCTAAAATCAACTTATGATCATTCACCGACTTGGCAGTTGTTGGTCCAAAAGCAGCAATTCTTGTGTCATTTTGCTTAAACTCCGGAAAGTTTTCATAAAGTGAAGTGATGCCTGTTGGGCTAAAAAACACCAATATATCATAGTATACATCTTGCAAATGCGATAAATCAGAACATACAACTTTGTACATTGTTGCTTTGGTAAAATTAATACCATTACTTTCAAGTGTTTCTACTATTCGCTCTTTAATAAGGTCTGAGCAAGGCAATAAAAATTTACATTCGTTGTGCTTTTTAAGTATGGGCACAAGTTGTGAAAACATTTGCTCACCGGTAAACACCTTCCTTTTTCTATATGTTATGAAATTTTGCAAATAGTAGGCAATTGCTTCAGAAACGCAAAAATACTTCATGCTTTCAGGAACCTTGATTCTAAGTTTCTCACACATCATGAAATAATGATCCATGGCATTTTTGCTGGTAAATATTACTGCATCATGATTCAAAATACTAATCTTCTGTTGTTTGAATTCTTGAGTTGTTATTTCTTCTACATGAATAAATGGAATGAAATCAATCTTTACTTTATGCTTTTTTGCCAAATTAAAGTAAGGGGATTTACCATTTTCAGGCTTTGGTTGCGATATAAGTATGGATTTTACCTTTTTGTTTCTTTCTTCCATTGCAGCTAAATTTTATTTTTTCTTCTAATAAAACACCTCTTTGGTCAAAACTAAAAGTGGTGAAATTTCGAGGATGCAAAGATACAGAAATAAATAAGCTTTGGAAAGCCCAAAGCCTCCAATTCCAATTTTCCATATCCAAAATACTTTTATCAGTAAAAACGCTAGGATAATTGCTACAGAAAAAGCAATCAAAACAGAGTGTACAATGATAGGTGAAAAGAACATAAAAACAACAATGGGAAAAAGCACTATTCCCATTACTCTGTCGAATAAAAAAGAGAAATACACCCCCAATTTAGCCAATGCATTTAGCATAAAAATGTGCCCCAAGAGGCGAATGACTATGAATTTAACCACAAAAAAAATTGCTATAACTAATGCTGTATGCCAAAACTCTATTGGCACCAAATCTGCGCCATATATACTTTTAGCAAAAAATAGACTTATGTTAATCAGCATTATAATACTTACTAACAAAGTAACTCTTTCGGTAAAGACATTCTCCTCCTTCAAATACTGATTTGCATAGCGTTGGGCAAACACACTTAAGAACAATTGCTTGGTGAATTTCCAATAAAAAGCTTTTAATAGTGCTATTAAAAGTAAGTTGAAAGAAAGTATAAGGAAAAATGTATCGCTAAAAGTCAATTTTATCTTTTTATTATTTACAAATATATGTTTTATGATGGCTTTCTCAGTCTTATTAAAAAAGGTATTTTTGCCAAAAAATTAACAACATTATGTCACAAGATTTATATGAAGCTCCAGATTATTTTTTGTTAGATGAATTGCTAACAGAAGAACATAAATTAATTAGAGGTGCAGCAAGGGAATGGGTAAAAAGAGAAATTTCTCCAATTATTGAGGATGCTTGCCAAAAGGCTGAATTTCCAAAACACATTATTCCAGGATTAGCAGAAATAGGCGCTTTCGGTCCATATATTCCAGAAGAATATGGAGGTGCAGGCTTAGACCAAATTTCTTACGGGCTTATTATGCAAGAATTGGAAAGAGGAGATAGCGGGGTCCGTTCTACAGCTTCTGTTCAATCATCATTGGTTATGTATCCTATTTGGAAATACGGAAGTGAAGAACAGAAACAGAAATTCTTGCCTAAATTAGCAACAGGAGAATTTATTGGTTGTTTTGGATTAACTGAACCAGATCATGGATCCAATCCTGGAGGGATGAGGTCTAACATAAAAGATATGGGAGATCATTATTTGTTGAATGGAGCAAAAATGTGGATTTCAAATTCACCATTTGCAGATGTTGCAATAGTGTGGGCAAAGGATGAAGAAGGAAGAATAAAAGGCCTGATTGCTGAAAGAGGAATGGAAGGATTTTCCACTCCAGAAACGCATGGGAAATGGAGTTTAAGAGCTTCTGCAACCGGGGAACTAGTTTTTGATAATGTAAAAATTCCTAAAGAAAACATATTGCCAAATAAAGATGGATTAGGAGCACCTCTTGGTTGTTTAGATTCAGCGAGGTATGGTATTGCTTGGGGAACCATTGGTACTGCAATGGATTGTTACGATACTGCATTAAGATATGCAAAAGAAAGAATTCAGTTTGGGAAACCAATTGCATCTTATCAGTTACAACAAAAGAAATTAGCGGAAATGATTACCGAAATTACTAAAGCTCAATTCTTAACTTGGAGATTAGGAGTTTTAAGAAATAACGGGAGAGCAACTTCTGCACAAATTTCAATGTGTAAAAGAAATAATGTAGACATGGCACTTAAAATTTCTCGTGAAGCAAGACAAGTTTTAGGCGCTATGGGAATTACGGGTGAGTACTCCATCATGAGACATATGATGAATTTAGAATCTGTTATTACTTATGAAGGAACCCACGATATACATCTGTTAATTACTGGATTAGACATAACAGGTGAAAACGCATTTAAATAATGAATAGCATTTTTAGAATTGTAGCATTTTTAGAGGGAGTATCTTACATACTCCTTCTTTTTATAGCTGTTCCTATTAAATATTGGGGAGGCGATGAGCATTGGGTAAAACTTTTAGGTATGCCGCACGGAATATTGTTTATGACTTACATTGGTCTGGCTTACTTATTAAAAGATGATGAGCATTGGAATAAAACAGAGTTCTTTATTGTATTAGTAGCTTCCGTTATTCCATTTTGTACTTTTTATTTAGACAAGAAATTTTTGAGAAGTTAAGCGTTCAACAACTTAGCAGCCTCCAACAATTCTTGGTACCAATTTTCTCCATATTTTCGGGTAAGAGGTTCTTTTAAAAAAGCGTAAAGCGGCACTTCTAGTTTGCTTCCGCATTCACACCCTGGTTGGCATATTTTAATTTCCTCATAATTTACCGCATCAAAGTCTTTGTACTCCTTAATACGAATAGGGAACAGGTGACAAGAAATTGGTTTTTTAAAATCTACCGCGCCATCATTATGTGCTTTTTCTAACGAACATTTAGCAATGTCATTTTCAAATATCACAAAGGAACATTCTTTATTATTTACTAGATTTGTAGTTAAATCTCCTTCTGAATCAATTACTGCAACACCCTTGTTTTCCACCACATCAATTCCCTCTTTTCTCATATAAGGTTTTACTTTTTCATAAATTTTTTCCAAAATTTCCTCCTCTTCATCTAATAAAGGAGCGCCCGCATCTCCCTCAACACAGCATGCGCCTTTGCAGGCGTTTAAATCGCATACAAAGTGCTTTTTAAAAACATCCAAGGAAATTATTTTATCTTCTACTTGAATCATAAAAGCAAAAATACTAATAAATTACTACTTTTGCTCCTATGGCAAATTATGAGGACATTTTTAAAAAAGTAGTCGCACATTCTAAGGAGTATGGATATGTTTTTCAATCCTCAGAGATTTATGATGGTTTGTCAGCTACCTACGATTATGGCCCGAATGGGATAGAGCTGAAAAATAACATCAAAAACTATTGGTGGAAATCTATGGTAAATATGCATGAAAATATTGTGGGATTAGATGCTGCAATTTTTATGCATCCTACTACTTGGAAAGCTTCTGGTCATGTGGACGCTTTTAACGACCCTTTAATTGATAATAAAGATTCTAAAAAAAGATATAGAGCAGATGTTCTGATTGAAGATCATATTGCAAAAATTCAGGCGAAAATTGAAAAAGATTGTGTAAAAGCTGCCAAGCGTTTTGGAGATACTTTCAACAGAGAAGAATTCGTTTCTACTAATGGTAGAGTTGTAGAAAGGCAGAAAAAAATTGATGAAATCAATGAAAAGATTAACAACTCTCTTTCCTCTGGAAATCTTGAAGCTGTAAAATCTTTAATTGAAGAATTAGATATAAAATGTCCCGTTTCTGGAACAAATAATTGGACAAATGTTCGGCAATTTAATTTGATGTTTAAAACACAGATGGGAGCTAATACAAATGCTTCTTCCGATTTGTATTTAAGACCTGAAACTGCACAAGGTATTTTTGTAAATTTCTTAAATGTACAAAAAACTGCAAGAATGAAAATTCCTTTCGGAATTGCACAAATAGGTAAAGCCTTTAGAAATGAAATTGTAGCTCGTCAATTTGTCTTCAGAATGAGAGAGTTTGAACAAATGGAAATGCAATTTTTTGTTCCTCCTGGAGAGGAAATAAAATGGTACGAATACTGGAAAGAATTGCGGATGAAATGGCACCAATCTTTAGGTATGGGAGAAGATAATTATCGTTTTCATGAGCATGAAACTTTAGCTCATTATGCAAATGCAGCAGCCGATATTGAATTTAAATTTCCTTTCGGATTTAAAGAATTAGAAGGAATTCACTCCAGAACAGATTTTGACTTAAAAGCTCATCAAGAATATTCAGGAAAGAAACTACAATATTTTGATGCTGAATTAGGTAAGAGCTATGTGCCTTATGTTGTAGAGACTTCCATTGGACTAGACAGAATGTTTCTTGCTGTTTTAAGTCATTCATACAATGAAGAAGAGTTAGAAAATGGAGAAAGTAGATTCTTTCTTAAAATACCTCCTTTTTTAGCTCCTTTAAAAGCAGCTATTTTACCACTTACTAAAAAAGATGGAATGCCAGAAAAAGCAAGAGAAATAATGAACTATCTTAAAGTAGATTTTAATTGTCAGTATGAAGAAAAAGATTCTATCGGAAAAAGATATAGAAGACAAGATGCAATTGGAACACCTTTCTGTATTACGGTAGATCATCAAACTTTAAAAGATAATACGGTAACTTTACGAGACCGAGATTCTATGAGTCAAGAAAGAGTTTTAATAGGAAAATTACATTCTGTGATTGCTGAAAAAGTAAATATTGCTAAATATTTGGCTTAATTATTTGCCGTTAAACTCAGACATGGTTTTGTTAATGCCAATGGTACAAAATGCTTGAACAATTTTTACAGATTGTGCTATTCTTTCCTCTAACTTGGCTTGCTCATCCGTGTTCCAATTACTCAACACATAGTCGGATTGCATCCCTTTAGGGAAATTATTTCCAACTCCAAAACGCAATCTAGCGTATTTGTTGTTTCCTAATACAGCTTCAATATCTTTCATCCCATTGTGCCCACCATCACTTCCCTTTCCTCTAAGACGTAAAGTGCCAAAATCAAGTGCAATATCATCTGTGATAATCAACAAATTATTAATGTCAACTTTATGTTTTTGCAGCCAATAATTTACGGACTTTCCACTCAAATTCATAAAAGTTGTTGGCTTCACAAGATGAAGTGTTCTCCCTTTGTGTTTGATGAAAGAAATGCTTGCATTTTTTTCAGTGGTAAAAGAAGTATTGGATGCGTCATTAAGAGCATCCAATACTTTAAATCCTATGTTGTGACGAGTATTTTCGTACTCAGCACCTGGGTTACCTAATCCTACGATTAAGTATTTCATTATTACTCAGCTGCTGGTTTCTCTTCTGCTGAATCAGATGGAGTGCCTTCTGCAGGGGTGCCTTCAGCTGCACCTTCTTCTCCCTCAGTTGCCACTCCTTCTTCTTCTCCTTCTTCCTCATCTTCTGTTTCTTCAATTACATTTCGTGCTGTTCTTACCCCAACTACTACAGCATTGTCTGGCGATAAGAAAGTGTATTCATCTACACGCAAATCTTTAATGTAAACCGATTGTCCTATACCTATATCTTCAATATCTACTTCAATGTAGTCTGGAAGGTTGCCAGGAATCGCCCTTGTAATAATCTTTCTTCTTCTAAAAGAAAGGATTCCCCCATTTCTAATTCCCACTGAATTTCCAGTTAAGTGAACTGGAATAGTTACTGTTACTTCTTTGTCGTCAAAAACTTCCAGAAAATCGATATGAAGTAGATTATCCGTAACTGGATGAAATTGCAAATCTTGCATTACAGCCTTATACTTTTCTCCTTTAATGTCGATTTCTATGATAAATACATCTGGGGTGTACACAAGATTTCTAAAGTCATTTTCATGAGCATAGAAACACACTTGCTTTTCTCCCCCGTAAAGTACGCATGGTACATTACCCTGATTTCTTAGTGCTTTAGAATCAGCTTTACCTGTTCCCTTTCTCAAATTTGCACTAATTGCTAGTGTTTTCATTTTTTAAATTTTTTTGATTTATAAATTAGTTGATTATTTCTCTTTCCATTTATCGCTAATCGACTCATTTTTAATTGTCGATTCTATGGTTTGTGCAAATAAATTTGCAACTGAGATTTCTCGCACTTTTTTGCTTTTGTGCTCTTTTGGAATGGTATTTGTAATTACCAATTCCTCTATTTCTGACTTGTCTAAATTTTCATACGCGTTTCGTGAAAGCACCCCATGTGTACAATAAGCCCTTACACTATTTGCTCCTTCTTCAATCATTAAATCGGCTGCTTTGGTAAGTGTCCCTGCAGTATCTACCATATCATCAATTATCACAACATCTTTTCCTTTTACATCTCCAATTAAAAGCATTCTGCCAACTTTATTTGCCTCTTTCCTGTCTTTATAGCAAACCACCAAACCAGAATGTAAGAAGTTTGCATAAGTATTTGCTCTTTTTGAGCCTCCCATATCAGGTGATGCGACAACCAAATTAGGCAGTTTTAAGCTCTTAATATCTTCAATAAAAAGTTCTGAAGCAAACAAATGATCGACTGGAACTTCAAAAAACCCTTGAATTTGTTGTGCATGCAAATCGATTGTCATTATCCTATCTACTCCTGCTGCTGTTAAAAGGTTTGCTACTAATTTAGCCCCAATTGGTACTCTTGGTTTTCCTTTTTTGTCCTGACGGGCAAATCCAAAATAAGGCATTACCGCAACAATTGTTTTGGCAGAAGCTCTTTTTGCCGCATCTATCATTAATAAGAGCTCCATTAAATTATCAGAAGGAGGATGAGTGGATTGAATAAGAAATACTTCTGCACCTCTTACTGTTTCTTCAAAAGAAGACTCAAACTCTCCATCAGAAAACCGGACAAGTTTGTGTTCATTCAAAGGTTTACCATACGCACTCGCTATTTCATTGGCTAAATGCTCTGACATAGTTCCTGCAAAAAATTTAACGGTTTTACTCATTGTTTTTCCTCTTGAAAAAGGCCAGCAAATATATGACTATTAGCTGATTTTAGCTAATCTTAGTAATTAAAAGATTTTGTTGTCTATAAGTTTTAGAATAATTATTTTCGCACCCCCATTTGCCCAGATGGCGGAATTGGTAGACGCGCTGGTCTCAAACACCAGTGGGGTTAAACCCGTGCCGGTTCGACCCCGGCTCTGGGCACAAAGCCCTCAATCTGTGAGGGCTTTTTTGTATATTCGCGATTTATTTTTTCAAAATAAATGACGAAAGAAAAACAAAGAAGATACGACACTGCCTATATGAATATGGCATTAGAATGGGCGAAACTATCACACTGTAAAAGAAAGCAAGTTGGGGCGCTTATTGTAAAAAATAGAATGATAATTTCTGATGGTTATAATGGAACACCATCAGGATTTGATAATTGTTGCGAGGATGAAAATGGAGAAACGCATTGGTATGTATTGCATGCTGAGGCAAATGCCATTTTGAAAATTGCAAGTTCTAACCATGATTGCAATGGAGCTACCTTGTACCTTACCATGTCTCCATGTAAAGAGTGTAGTAAATTAGTGCATCAGGCTGGCATAAAAAGGTTGGTATACTTAAATGGATATAAAGATACTTCTGGATTGGCATTTTTGGAAAATGCAGGAGTAAAAATAGAACAATTAGCATTATAAATGGGTAGGTTGAAAAAGCAATACCAGCCAATTGCTTATTCCATAGTTTTGATAATTGGGATATTGCTTGGGCAATTTTTGAATAATTCGGAAAGGCCTTCAACTTTTCAGCAATATCAGAACACAAAAATCAATAATATTTTAAGTTTGATAAATGAGGATTATGTGGACAGTATCAATCAGCATAAATTGGAAGAAAGCGCAATAAGGTCTATTCTGAAAGAATTGGATCCGCATTCCACTTACATTGGTAAAAAAACCATAAAATCGGTAACTGAAAAAATGGAGGGGAGTTTTGGAGGGATTGGAGTTGAATTCAATATTCAGAAAGACAGCATAGTAGTTGTTGCACCAATTGCTGGTGGTCCTTCTGAAAGATTAGGTGTAAAATCAGGAGATAGAATTGTATTGGTAGATGAGGAAAATGTAGCCAGTATTGGCATTGACAATGATGGGGTAATTGACAGATTGAGAGGAGAAATAGGTACAAAAGTAAATGTGAGTATTAAAAGAAAAGGTGTAAAACAACTCCTTGATTATACCATTGCAAGAGGGGAAATTCCACTACATAGTTTGGATGTAAAATTGATGCTAGGAGAGCAAACTGGCTACATAAAGCTCAATCGTTTTTCGGCAACTACTTTTGAGGAGTTTTCTAAGGCAAGTACTGGTTTGCTGGAAAAAGGTATGCAGAATTTAATTTTGGATTTAAGGGGAAATCCTGGGGGCTATTTAGGTGCTGCCATTAACATTAGTAATCAGTTTTTAACAAATAAGGAAATGATTCTTTTTACAGAAGGAAGGAGCAGAAAAAAACAAGAATTTTTTGCAGATAAGAGTGGTTTGCTAATTGCTTGTAAGGTAGTGGTTTTGGTAGATGAAGGTTCGGCTTCTGCTTCTGAAATTGTGGCTGGCGCTTTGCAAGATAATGATAGAGGAAAAATAATTGGTAGGCGAACTTTTGGCAAAGGATTGGTGCAAGAACAAATTCCTATGCTAGATGGCTCTGTAGTGCGGCTTACTACACAAAGGTATTATACGCCAACTGGTAGAAGCATACAAAAAGCTTATGAAAAAGGAGATAGTGAGGGCTACTATATGGAAGTGTATAAAAGAGAGAAAAAGGATAGCAGTGCTATTGCCGACTCACTTATTTTTACCACCCCAAAAGGCAATATTGTTTATGGTGGAGGAGGGATATCGCCTGATATTTTAATAGCTATTGACACTACACTAGACAGCAAAAAATTAGCTATATTTTTTAGTAAAAATTGGGTATTTGATTTTTGTTTTGAGTATGCCGATAAGCAGAGAGAAATGTTGACTAAAAACGCCCTATTGACTGCTGATATTTGGACGCCTTTTATTGCTTTTGTAAAAAAGAAAAATGTAGATTTTATTTTTGATTTAGAAAAAAATGAAGTTGCCTATTTAAAAAAACAAATTAGGTCAAGCATTGGTAGAAACTTATTTGGCAATGAGGTTTTCTACCAGCTATTATTGGAGGATGATATGTTTGTGGAAAGAGCAAGAGCAGAGTTTTAACGAATCCGTTGACTAGTTCTATGAAATTGATAACAGTTTAATTTATTGGTTTTGTGGTATGAAGAAATTACTGTTACTATTTTAAAGTATAATTCTGTTAAGATTTATATGAAAAAATTATAACTCGCTGACGGTCCAGTTCTAATTCCATAAAAAGTTTATATTTGAAATATGTTAGAAATTATATTTGGTGTATCATTTTTTTTATTTGGAGGAAATATCGTTGATACAAAATTTACACATCACAAGTATGAAAAAGAGGACTATAAAGAAATTTTATATTTAAAAAATAAAGAATCTGTTAAGACATATTGTATTAAACATTCCAGATTAGAAAATATTCAAAAAGTTAAATATAGTAGTCATAATGGTTTAGAAGAAACCAAATATAAAGTTACAGTAAGCTGTATAAAAGATAATGATATGTCAAAGAATAATATCAATCCAGAAAATTATTATGAAAATCGTCGAGAATTAAAAACTACATTATCAAAATCTGATTTTGATTTGTCTTATGATAAATTTGGAATAAGTTGTTTAGAATTATTAAGTAATCACTTGTATTGTAATATATGTTTTAATTCTAATGAAAATAGTTTAACATCATATGATGGGAGAAAATTTAATTTTAAAAAAGACATATCATCAATTGAAATCACAAATGAATGTCTTAGTTTGATTTCAGGTATGACAATGGGTTCTAATGAATACTCAGAATTTTTAAAATCTCAAAAATAAATTCTGAAATACAGAGACAACAAATCGGACCAAAAAAATTCTTTTGCATGTTTGTGAAATGAAAAAATTACTATTCCTTTTAATCTCAATTCCTTTAATCTTTAGTTCTTGTAAGAAGGATGATAACCAAGAAGAAATAGTTTTATCTTGTCTATGTGAATATGTACCTGAATTAGTTCCAACTAATGAATTGTCTATTCCTCTTTGTTATTATGTTCCAAATTGTTTCACTCCAAATAGTGATGGTATCAATGATGTGTTCGAGAATATAATAATTTATGATTGTATAGATGACATGACTCCTTCACATGGTAAGTTAATACCATTTACTTTACATATGAATGGGGTTGATTATATTTTTGATACAATAAACGGAACATATAATGGAAATGGTTGGAATGGATATAATCCTCAAGCTGAAGAAGTATTCCAAAATGGAGAGTATCCATACAGAATTAGATGTGATTTTAATTCTGACTCTTATTACATTCATGGAAAAGTATCACTTATAAAAAATATTAGTTTTTTATCTAATGATTTTGACTGTTACCCTCAAGGAATATCAAATTGTACATTTGGGGATATGATTGACCCTCGATTCGGTTTTATATATCAAACTCAAGAAGAATTAATTAATTGGTAAAATACGCGAAAAGAGAATCAATAGAGAATTCAAAAACATGATAAGTGATATGGATTTTGAATTGGTTAAAAACTATAATTTTGTAGTATGAAAAATTTACCTTATTTAAATTCTGGCATAATAATTGGTATAATATTATTCCAATCTATTTTTATTGCGCCAGCAATAAATCAATTAATCAATACTAATGAGGCAGCTGTTTTTTTGAGATACATATGGCCTATATTTTTTATAATAATTTGTTTATTATCATTAATATCCTACATATCAGTTTTAAAAAATAAAAATCAGAAATCAATCCTAAAAATTTATATAATTACAAGTTTAGGTTTAATGTTAAGCTGCTTTTTTGCTATTCCATTTATTAATAATGCAAAAGATGTAAATAATGAATCTCTTTGGTCAATTTTACATATTAAAACAGTTTTCTTCACACTAATTACTCTCATATTAAATATATTAATAGTGTTTCGATGGAATTTTATTTCTAAAGAAACATTTAAAAAAATAAGATTATTATAAAGGCAATTAATTGTTTTCTGAAGAAGTTTTTAGAAAGTAATAACGAACTAAATTACTGGACTGTAACTGTATTTAATAAAGAAAAAAAGACCCTGTAAAGGGTCTTTTAAGTTATTAAATAAAAGACTTTAATCTATTGCAGAAATAGCAGCAGTAAGATCTCCAAAATATTGAAGATAAATAAATTTGCCATAATTATCAAAATCATATGACTGGTAAATTGGAAGTGTAACATTTTTTTCATTTTCAGTATTTTTTACTGAGAAATTACAATAAAATCTGACTGAACCATCGACTTCTTTAGTTTCGACATTAACACCAGGTAAAAAAACAATTGAATCAGAGAAAGAAAAGTCATATTTCGCCCACATTTCTTTGTGTGCTGATTTTCTATCTTCAACACTCATTGGACCTTCAGAATTAAAATATGTTCCTCTTACCTTACAAGTGTCGTTGTAATATTTTTTGTAATCTATAGATTCGTTTACAAAATCAGTAAGATAAGATTCTACAGTCATACAATTATTTGAAAATAATTGATCTATATTATTGTCTTTATTTTGAGTTGTTTCATTCGTTTGACACGAAACAAAAAATATTATAAATGTTAAAAAGTATATATTTTTCATAATTTGTATTTTAAATTTTGGGTAAATATCAATATTTGTATCTACAAAGATATAATTATCAACCTAAAATACCCCCACTATTCCACAGTAACCGACTTTGCTAAATTTCTTGGTTGGTCTACATTGCAACCCCTAAGCACCGCAATATGGTAAGAGAGCAATTGCAATGGTATAATGGAAAGTAGCGGCATTAATTCCTCAAAACAAGAAGGAATTTCTATGCAATAATCTGCAATTTCCTTTACGGTTTTATCCCCCTCTGTTACTATAGCAATAAGGCGACCACCTCTTGCTTTTACCTCTTGTATATTGCTTACTACTTTTTCATAATTTCCTTTTCTTGTAGCTAATACCACAATAGGCATTTGTTCATCAATTAAAGCAATTGGGCCGTGTTTCATTTCTGCTGCTGGGTAGCCTTCTGCGTGTATGTAGGAAATTTCTTTTAGCTTCAAAGCCCCTTCCAATGCTACTGGGAAATTATAGCCCCTTCCCAAATACAAAAAATTAGAAGTATCTTTAAATTCTGCTGAAATTTGCTTTATTAAATCATCCGATTCTAATACTTTTTCTACCTTTTGCGGAATCAATTCTAGTTCGGTAATGATTTGTCGATATTCCGTGCTTGTAAGCGCGCCTTTTTCTTTTGCAATCCTAAGTGCCATAAGCGTAAGTACCACTACCTGTGTAGTAAATGCTTTGGTAGAAGCCACTCCAATTTCTGGTCCAGCATGCGTATAACTTCCAGCATCAGTTAGTCTTGGTATGGAAGAGCCTACCACATTGCAAATCCCCAAAATGGTAGCTCCTTTGGCTTTGGCTAATTCCAATGCCGCCAAAGTATCAGCCGTTTCTCCTGATTGTGAAATGGCCAAAACGACATCTTTCTCGGTAATTATTGGGTTTCTATAACGGAACTCTGAAGCGTATTCCACCTCAACAGGAATTCTTGCTAAATCCTCAAAAAGATATTCTCCAATAAGCCCTGCATGCCATGAAGTACCGCAAGCTACAATTATAATCCGTTCAGCATTTAAGATTTTCTTTTCGTAATCTAAAATGCCGCCTAAGATTATTTCCCCATTTTTGGAAGAAATTCTTCCCCTCATTGTATCGAGAATACATTTGGGTTGCTCAAAAATTTCTTTAAGCATAAAATACTCATATCCTCCTTTTGCTATTTCTTCTAAATTTAGCTCAAGTTCCTCAATATACGGCGTTTTTTTAATGTTGGAAATGGTCTTGATTTCTAATTCCTCTGCTTTGTTAATGCGTGCAATTTGCTCATCTTCCAAATAGACAACATTTCTGGTATATTCCACAATTGGGCTAGCATCAGAAGCCACAAAATACTCTCCTTTTCCCACTCCAATTACAAGCGGACTTCCTTTTCTTGCTGCAACAATTTCATCACCGTTCTCCTTATCCATTACCAAAATAGCATAGGCGCCAACCACTTCGTTAAGTGCTAAACGAACTGCTTCAAACAAACTTACTTTTTCATGATTTTTGATCTCCTCAATTAAATAAACAAGTACTTCTGTGTCAGTTTCACTTTCAAAAATGTATCCTTTTTCTTTGAGCGCCTTTTTAATGGACTCATAATTTTCAATAATCCCATTGTGTATGAGCGCTAAGGTACTATCACTTGATTTGTGCGGATGTGCATTTAATTCATTTGGCACACCATGAGTTGCCCATCTGGTATGCCCAATTCCTATATTGCCATTAATTTTTTTGGCTTTTGCAAAGTTCTCTAAATCCGAAACTTTTCCGGCTTTTTTGTAAATGTTAATCTCTTTATCTATTCCAATTGCAATTCCTGCACTATCATAACCCCTATATTCTAAACGTTGGAGTCCTTTAATAATAATGGGATAAGCTTCTTCCCCTCCAACATATCCTACAATGCCACACATTACAAATCAGTATAAATGATGTTGAACTTCACTTTTTCTTTGGGCAAGATGGTCCTATTGGCATTTACCGCTCCTCCTGAGGATACCAAATATAATTTATTCGTAAAAGAAGAATTCGTAAGCAGCTGATGAAAATAGCGCGTAATATTGAAAGTGTATTTCCCGTTTTCCAAAAATCCACCAAAATGCCCCTCTCCTTCTATAATGTAATCTGTCAAAAAGTAGTCTTTCCCATCTTCATCCACCCTGACTAAATACATTCTGTTGTGTGGGGCGTACTCAGCAATTTGAGTTCCGTCTAATTCAAAATCTAAATTCACTCTATTAATAGCTTTGTTCTTGAAAAATGTTTTAAGCGTATCTAAATGTTGTACTTCAATAAGTGTTTTGTATCCTGCCATGGATTGTACATAAGTATTATTAGCTGTGTCTGCAGCCCCAACTAATTGAGGTATACTTTTCTGATTAAAAAGATTAACTCTTGCTGCATCTCCTGCCAAAGAAAAATCTAAGCTTAACCCATATACATTTGTACTATGATAATAAACCGTAAGTTTTGAATTGCTTGAAGTTGGACTCAGATAAGCAATAGCACCTTCACCAGTTGCTGTAGCAGCAACATAAATACCTTTAAAAAATTCAATAAATTGCGTATTATCTTCTAAATCTGGACTTCCAGAAGCAGTTAATATCCTTTCTCCTAAACTATTATTCAATGGTAATCTAAAATGAGGTGCATTCATCACCCCTGCTAGCGAAACACTATCTTTCATGTTGAAAGTAATATTCGGTAAACTAGCAAGCTGATTCGAATATTCTACAATATGATTAGAATAATATACACTATCCTTATGAATAGATTCTGAAATTTCTTCAACAGTTATATAAAAATTTTGATTTTCTTCTCCATAAATCCCAGTATAACCGAGAGATAAAATAACTGAGTCAATTGTTAAGCTATCCGAATTTCCAACATCTACATTGTTAAAAGGTAGTTGAAATTGAGTAGCAAAAGACGCCCAAGAATCTCCAAAAATATCATCATTTGTGGAGTTTCCTAAAAGTAAAGCGCTTGCTTCATCCGAGCGCAAAGAATCTTCAGAAATGGTGATTAATTTTAAATTGTTGTTAGCTGAAGTTAGCTCAACAAAAATACCATCAGAAGGCGGTTGAACTTCTAATCCTATAAGGTTGGGGTCGGTACATGAAAATATGAATATTAAGGCACAGAAATAAAAGGTCCTAACGTGTTTTGTCATTTCATTCTGTTAGTTCTAGCTCACCTTCTTCTACTTCTTCATACAATTCTTCATAAAAGTCGGCATACGCAGCAGCATATTCGCCTTCTTGACCTCCAGGATGATTCATCACTGCTTTTGCTGAAGCATCAATATAATTAACAATTCTCTTATCAATATTGTTGCCCACTTTTATTACTGCATCAGCATAATCAATTGCGAATTTATTTAGAGAAACAAAATCAGCTTTTTCTAATCCTTTCAAATCATCCGCGTGCAAACTGCTCTCAAACAATAATTTTTCTACAATATCTGAGCTTAAAGTATCATTAAAATCAGTATCATACACCGAATAAACTATTTTTGTTGTATTAAAAAGTGGATCCTCACCATATAATTTTTTAATGTATAGTGGTACTAAAGAAGATATCCATCCTTGGCAATGAATGACATCAGGAGACCATCCTAATTTCCTTACCGTTTCTATAACGCCTTTACAGAAGAAAATCATGCGCTCGTCATTATTTGAGAAGAATTTTCCATTTTCATCATGAAAATGCTGCTTTTTTTGAAAATAGTCCTCATTATCAATAAAATAAACTTGCATGCGTGCCTGCTGAATAGAGCCTACTTTGATAATAAGTTGATGGTCAAAATCATCTACAATCAAATTCATTCTTGAAAGACGAATCACCTCATGTAATTGATGTCTTCTTTCATTAATCACACCAAATCTTGGCATAAAAATTCGAATGTCTTTGTCGTCTTCCTGAATTTTTTGAGGGAGATGTCTTCCAATTAGCGACATGTCGCTTTCAGGCAAGTATGGATAAATTTCCTGTGATACGAATAGTACTTTTTTCTTTCCCATAATTTTTTAATAAGTATGCAAATTTACGAAAATTTATGATTTTTATTAAGCAATTGCTTTAGTTTTGTCTTTTCATTTTTTTCAGCAAATGATTGTATTTAAAACAAAAGAAGAACTGACTGATTATCTTTCTGCTAATTCTGATGCCTGCATTGGCTTTGTGCCCACAATGGGGGCGCTACACAAAGGACATTTGGCACTATTAAATGAAGCAAAGAAACAAACCTCACTAGTGGTATGTAGTGTTTTTGTTAACCCTACACAATTCAATAACCAAAATGATTTCAAGAGCTATCCTAAGGCAATTGCTGAGGATTTAACGCTATTGGAAAAAAAAAATTGTGATGTAGCATACCTTCCTGAAGTTGCTGACTTGTATAAAGAAGGTGAAAAAACAAAAAAATATGATTTTGGTGGACTAGAAAATGATATGGAAGGTAAATTTCGGAAAGGGCATTTTGATGGAGTGGCAACCATTATTGAAAAATTCTTCAACATAATAAAACCGCAAAAAGCATTTTTTGGACAAAAAGATTTGCAACAGCTTTTAATAGTAAAAGCACTTACAAAAAAACTTGAGCTTTCAACTGAAATTATTGCTGTACCTACAATTAGAGAACAAAATGGATTGACAATGAGCTCTAGAAATAAATTGTTAAATAAGCAAGCATTCAATAAAGCACGCTTACTTTATCAGTCTTTGCTTTTCTGCAAAAAAAATAAAGATATTTTAAGTTTTTTAAATATGAAAGAGAAAATCACAACTCGTCTTTCAAAAGAAAAAATTGAATTGGAATATTTAACTTTTACTGATTCAAATTCACTTCAAATAATAACTGAAGCAAACCCAAAGGGGCAAACTGCTGTTTGCATTGCAGCATATATTGATGGTGTTCGCCTAATTGATAATATTATTTTTTAGTTTTACCACATGCTAAAAAAAACTCCTATAAACAACTTTCTAAAATATACCCTTTCCTTTGCTTTTGCCATTTCTATTTTATATTTGTTGTTCCAACATCAAAACCCTGTAAAACTCTTTGAAGAAATTAGAAAGGTGAAAATGAGTTGGGTTTTGTTATCTATGATTTTTGGGGGCTGGGCTTATGTTAGTAGAGGGCTTAGGTGGATTTTTCTCATTGATGCATTAGATTACAATTGCTCTAAATCAAATAGTATTGCATCTGTTTCAGTTGGCTATTTTACCAATTTGTTTATTCCAAGAGCTGGAGAAATATCTAGATGCACAGCTCTAAATCAGGCTGAAAAAATTCCTGTAGATAAGCTTTTTGGAACCATTTTAATTGAAAGGGTTATTGATTTTATTTTTCTTTTTGCTCTTATTCTGCTCACCTTTTTTTTGAAGCTGGATGACTTATTGAATTTTCTAACTACACTACAATCTCATCAAAAAAATGGCAGTGGTGGAAATGATACGCTTTATATTTTTTTCGCGATAATTGTTGTTGGAACAGTTGGTTTTGTACTGCTGAAAAAGAGCTTGAAAGAATCTGCTTTTTATCAAAAAATAATGCAATTTATTGATGGGTTAAAAGAAGGTTTTAGAAGTATAAAAAAGATGAAAAAGAAGTCGCTTTTTTGGATGCATACTTTTAGCATTTGGATCATGTATTTTTTAATGACTTACATCTGTTTTTTTAGCATGACTGAAACTTCAAACCTCTCTCTTGCTGATGGACTTTTTATATTAGTGCTTGGTGGGATAGGAATGGTAATTCCTACTCCTGGAGGCATTGGATCTTATCATGCAATTGTAATGATCGGTTTAGCTGTATTGGGAGTTGGTTTTATCAACCTCAACCCTCCTGATGGAGAGATTAACCCTGCCCTTGTATTCCCAACTATTGTTCATGTTGCCCAAACATTAGTTGCTATAATCATGGGGAGTATTTCCTTATTTGTTTTATTTTTATCCAAAAAGAAATCTCATGTCAAATCTTGAAAGAATTAATGGGAAAATTTATTTGCTTGACGATTTAAAAATTCAAATCAAAAATTGGAAAGCAAATGGAGATGTTATTGTTTTTACTAATGGTTGTTTTGATATCCTACACCAAGGGCACGTTGAGGTATTGGCAAAAACCGCTGATTTGGGAAATCGTTTGATTATAGGTTTAAACTCTGATAGCTCTGTGAAGCTATTGAAAGGAGAAAACAGGCCAATAAATGAAGAAAATGCTAGGACTCTTTTACTTTGTGCATTAACTTTTGTAGATGCTGTAATTTTATTTTCTGAAGAAACTCCATTTCAATTAATCTCAGAAATAACGCCTAATATTTTAGCAAAAGGAGGAGATTACAAAATGGAAGATATTGTTGGTCATGATATTGTACAGAAAAATGGTGGTAAGGTAATTAGCATCCCTCTTACTGATGGTTTTTCTAGTACAACTATAATTGATAAAATAAAAAATGGCTAAAAAAGTTCAGTCAGCATTTTTTTGTCAAAGTTGTGGAACACAATCGTCAAAATGGTTAGGCAAATGCCCTTCTTGTAATGAGTGGAATACCTATGTAGAAGAGGTTATCAATAAGCAAGAAAAGGGAAAAAGTTGGAGTGGGAAAAGTGGAAAAACAAATATCCCCTGCTTAATTTCAGCAATTGATTTTACAGATGAAAAAAGAATATCTACTTCTGACAATGAACTTAATAGAGTGCTTGGAGGAGGGATAGTCACTGGCTCATTAATCCTTTTAGGTGGAGACCCTGGAATTGGGAAATCTACCTTACTCTTGCAATTGGCATTGCAAATGCAAGCTAAAAAAGTGCTTTATGTGTCCGGAGAGGAAAGTGAAAAACAAATTAAAATGCGAGCCGAACGCATCAATGAAAATTCAGAGCATTGCTTTATTCTTTGTGAAACCTCAACACAAAATATTTTTCAGCAAATTGAACAGCTACAACCAAATATCTTAATAGTTGATTCCATTCAAACTTTACATACCTCTTTAATTGATTCTACACCTGGAAGTGTTTCCCAAATAAGGGCGTGCACTGGAGAGCTATTGAAATTTGCTAAACAAACAGGAACAGCAGTATTTTTGATAGGGCACATTACAAAAGATGGATCTTTAGCTGGTCCTAAAATTTTAGAACATATGGTTGATACTGTTTTGCAATTTGAAGGCGACAGAAATCATGTTTATCGAATTTTAAGGACCATAAAAAATCGTTTTGGTTCAGCTTCTGAATTAGGGGTTTACCAAATGGGGCAGGGCGGATTAAGGCAAGTAAGTAATCCTTCGGAGATTTTGATTTCAGAAAGAGATGAAGCTACTTCGGGAGTAGCTATTGCTGCAACTATAGAAGGAGTACGCCCCCTACTTATTGAAATTCAATCATTGGTAAGCTCTGCTGTGTATGGCACACCACAAAGATCAGCTACTGGATATGACGGGAAAAGATTAAATATGTTGTTGGCAGTTTTGGAAAAAAAATGTGGCTTTCGATTAGGAGCAAAAGATGTTTTTTTGAATATCACTGGCGGAATCAAAATTGATGATACCGCAACTGATTTAGCTATTATTTGCTCTGTGCTTTCTTCCGATCAAAATGTTCCACTTGATACGGATATCTGTTTTGCAGCAGAAATTGGCCTCTCTGGAGAATTGCGTGCAGTAACTAGAATTGAAGAGCGAATTTTAGAAGCCGAGAAATTAGGCTATAAGCAAATCATCATTTCCAAACACTGCAAAATCAGCAAAAACGATTTTAACATTACTATTAATCCTTGCGGAAAAGTAGAAGAGGTTTTTGCTTTACTCTTCTAGTAAATTAAACAAATCATCCAAATTAGGTGCTAGAATAATTTCAATTCTTCTATTGGCTGCTCTCCCTTCAGAAGTTGTATTTGATTGAAAAGGCAAATGCTCCCCTCTTCCAGCTGCTGTAAGTTGAGTTGGGTTCAAATTTGGATTGCTCATCAACACCTTTACTACTGCAGTTGCCCTTAGTACCGACAAATCCCAATTGTCTTTGACTAATCCTTTGCTAATTGGAATACTATCGGTATGCCCCTCAACTAAAATTTCCAAATCATTTTGATTAGCAAGGGCGGAAGCAAGTTTATTTAAAGCAGAAGTTCCTGCTGCTCCAACTTGATATTGACCAGAAGCAAAAAGCAAATCTTCTTCTAGTGAGATGTATACCTTTCCATTTTTTTGTACTATGGTTAATCCCTCTCCTTCTAATCCAATGAGGGCTTTGGAAATTCTCCTTTTTAAAGCAGTTACCATGGAATCTTTTTTATTTATGATAGATTCCAATTCTTCAACTCTAGCTGATCGCGCTTCCAACTCTTTTTGCGCTTTTACAAGTGCTTCTTCTTTTTCTGCAAGCGAATTAAAGAGTTCATTCAACTCATCTTCTTTGTTTAGCAGATTGTTTTGTACCTGTTCCAATTGCTTCAAAAGCTCTTTTGTTTCTTTGGCCTTTTCAGCCATATTCCTACTATTTTTACTTGCTAACAAATCATAAGCACTACTAAGTTCATCATAAGATTTTTGTAAACTATTGAGCGCTTTCCCATTTTGAACAGAGTCCTTTCTCATTACTGCTATTTGCCTTTTGATAATAGCAATATCGCCTTCCAATTGCTCCACTTTTTCGTTTAAGGAAATAATTTTCTTATCCTTTCTTTCGATTTCTGCTTTTGCTTTATCGTATTCAGCATGTAGCGCATTGTGAATTTTTGGGGTAACGCATGCTGAAAGCAGGAGCATAGTAATCGATAGCGGAATCAATATTTTTTGCATAATTTTTTGATTTTCTTATTTATCAAAATTACAAATACGCTCTGCTGTGTTTTTTGAAAAAAATTTTACTTATTAACAGAGGTATGGGGAATAATGAGGAGTAGAATTTCTTTTAGTTGCCAATGTAATAATGAAGGCCGAAACCATAGTGAATGTATGACCAATTATACCCAGTAAGAGCAGTTGCAACATTAGTACATGCTATTTCATTGCTAATTTCAAAATTTTCAAAAGATGAAAACTTCCAAGCTATACCGCCACCAATTCCATATCCAAAGCTTGAACTAGTTACAGAATTTTGACCCTGATAATTAGATACAGTTACTGTATGCAAACCTCCCATAACCATCACATATGGCTGGACTTCTACAGAGGAGCCTACATCCTTTTCAGAAAATCCTTTAATATACCTTCCAGTATATGAGGAATAAGGGCCTAATAAAGATATTACTCCCTGGGCTGTATTATAGTCATTGATTTTAAATTTTGCAGATAATCCATGTGTGTAGAAACTTGATTGCACTCCTATTCCAAAGTTTTGTGCACTACATAAATTTGCAACTAAAAGAGTTGCTATTCAAATAATTGATTTTTTCATAAATATGTATGTTTTATTTTTCCTATTGACGCGACAAAAATATAAGAAAAAATTAAAACTGCATTTCTACTAAAACTGGGCAATGATCTGAATGAACAGCTTGGCTTAAAATGGCTGAACGCTTTAAATTTGAAAGCAAATTTTCGCTTATCATATTATAATCAATACGCCAGCCCAAATTTTTTGCTCTTGCATTTGCCCTATAACTCCACCAAGAATAGTTGTGTGGCTCAGAATTCAGATGCCTGAAACTATCAATAAAACCACTTGCTAAAAATTGACTTACCCATTCTCTTTCTTCTGGCAAGAACCCTGAAGTGTTTTTATTCCTTTGCGGATTATGAATGTCTATTGCTTGATGACAAATATTATAATCTCCAGATATAATAAGTTTAGGAAAGGATTTTTTAAGCTCATTGATATAGTTTTGAAATAATCCTAAAAATTGCATTTTAAATGCTTGACGAACATCTCCACTGCTACCAGATGGGAAATAGGCACTCATTACAGAAACTTCATCAAAATCTACTCTTAATATCCTTCCTTCAAAATCAATCGCTTCAATGCCGCAACCGTATTCCACATGCTTTGGTTTTACTTTTGAGAAAATCGCCACTCCACTATAGCCTTTTTTTTCTGCAGAGTTCCAATAACAATCATATCCTAAATCAGTAATAACACCTTGGTCAAATTGATCTGTATTGGCCTTAATTTCTTGTAAGCAAACTACATCAGCATTAGTAGCTTTTAGCCAGCCTAGAAAATCCTTTTTTAAGGCTGCGCGAATTCCATTTACATTATAAGTTATGATCTGCATATTTTTATTTTAGATTAAACTTTTTGGTGCCAAGCAAGAGGCCATCAATGTATACTTCAAGTAAATAATCGCCTTCATTTAATGGGTTTCTTCTTTTAAAATCAATACTTATAGGCAATACTTTGTTTTCATATTGCACTTGCTTTAATAATGAATATTTTAATTCTGTAGCATCTGTTTTGAAAAGCTGCTTCCTACTTGTGTTTAATAAAATTTTCCCTTTTGGATTTAAAAAACGGAGATGAACATTTTTTGGGCCTTTCTCAGCAATGGGGTTGTGTTTAATATCAAAATTAGTCCGAATCATTATCACTCTTGATGCCTTTGTTGTCTCGACCTCTTTGCCACTATTGCGGTATTTTAATGTTTCTACAAATATTTCTGAAATTTCTAAAATAGAGCCTTTATTTACTTTATCTATTAACTCCTTATTTTCTTTATTTAGTTTGTAGTTTTTCCAATTGATATTTTTATTCACTTTAATTACGCTATCCTTTTCATTATATAGCTGTGCATTTATAGTGTATAATGAATCTATATCTTTTAAATATTTTTTCGAAATGGATTTTAGTATTTCCATTTTTGCTTTTGCTGCGTCTAAATCTTCTTTTGTTCTAATTAAATTTCTGATTTCAGCAATTTGCGAACGAATAGTGGAATCTTTTTCCACTAGCTGATTATTCAATTCGCCATATTGTTCTAATAGATTGTCATGATCATCAATCAAGTCATCTAAATCATCTCGCAAAGCATTTTTTTCTTCAATAAATTGTATTTTCAGTGCTTGCTGTTTTTCTATTTTTTTGTCTTGCACAAATAGAAATACAACCAAAATAATAATCGCGCCACCCAAAATATATTGCCATTTTTTACTCTGTTTTTGCGCTACTGAATTTTGCTCTTGCATCAACTATTTTTTCTTCTTTTTTGACTTTGGCTTTGGCTTTTTTTTGTCCTCATTTTTAGGGGTTTCGTCAGCACTTTCTTCTACTTTTTCTGCCGCTTTATTTTTCTCATCAACATAATTTAGTCGCAATTCGGAAAGCATTCCATCTAACATTTTTTCCATATCATCCGAGATATTTCCTTTTGTTTTTTCCTTTAACATTGCCATCAAGTCAATAGTTTGACTTACATATTCCAGATTGCGATTTACTTGGCCTGTAGGGTCCGCAATTTTACCTAAACCTTGCATGGCAGAAGTGTGAAACATATACAGCAATTGCATAAATAATTGGTCGTTTTTATCCATTTTAATGTGTTTTAGAATTTAATATTCAAAAGTACAATTTATTGCGCATAAAAAAACCACCTATGGTGGTTTTTGTGGGCCCAGCAGGGCTTGAACCTGCGACCCCTTGATTATGAGTCAAGTGCTCTAACCAGCTGAGCTATGGGCCCTACTATAAAAAGGAGTTGCAAAACTATTAAAATTGCTCAATTATTTCGCAGATTTGCAAAATGAAAAATATAAAAGCAATTATTTTTGATTTGGGAGGTGTAATCCTCAATATTGATTACAGACTTACCATTGTCGCTTTTGAAAATTTAGGCGTAAAAAATGCTGATTTATTTTATTCTAAAAAAGAGCAAAATCCCATTTTTGATAAGCTTGAAATTGGCGCAATAACTCCGACTTATTTTTTAACAGCACTACAAAAATATTGTACAAACATTGAAAAAAGTGAAATTGAAAAGGCATGGAATGCCATGCTGCTTGATTTGCCAGAAAGGAGGTTAATTCACATACAGAAATTAAGTAAAAATTATAAAATTTTTTTACTCAGCAACACCAATGAAATCCATATCAATGCATTTAGAAAAAAGATAGGAGAAAAGAGATGGTTACATTTTTCTTCTCTGTTTACTAAAATTTATCTATCGCATAAAATAGGATTTAGAAAACCCAATAAAGAAGCTTTTGAAATCATCTTGGATGAAAACAAGCTAAAAGCAAATAACGTTTTTTTTATTGATGATTCTCCACAGCATATTCAAGCCGCCAGAAGCGTAGGTATTCAGTCTCATTATTTATTGGAAGGAGAAGAGATTACATCTTTATTTTAGGCTTTTTCCTGGCATAATTCAATAAGTACACCATAAGTATCTTTGGGATGCAAAAAGCAAATTAATTTATTGTCTGCCCCTTCTTTTGGAGATTCATTTAAAAGCCGAATGCCCTCATTTGAAAGGCGCTGCATTTCTTTTTCTATATCCTCAACTGCAAAAGCAATATGATGCATGCCCTCTTTGTTGTTACTTAAAAATTTAGCAATTGGACTATTTTTATTTGTAGCGGAAAGCAACTCTAATTTGCTTTCTCCTACTCTAAAAAAAGTAGTATTAACACTTTCAGAAACAACTTCTTCTGACTTATAAGGTGCTTGCTGAAATATTTTAGAGAAAATATTTTCAGCCTTTTCAATATCAGCTACAGCAACACCTATGTGTTCTATTTTTTGCATGCTAATAGTTCCAAAAACTGATATGTCTTTGGCTAAGAATAGATGGTAATTTAAAGGAAATTGAAAGTTCATGCGTTCCGCTTTGGTAAGCATTTATCGCTTTAAAGAAATAATCATAAGCATAAGCAATATGCATATCCCCTGCTCTAAAACCAATTACTGCTGACATAGAGCCATTTGTTCTTGCACTTAAGCCTGTCCAAAAAGCATCTCTAAAAAATACCCTTGTTGAAAAATCATATTGTGATGTGGTGTTTTCTGTTTTCCTAATCAGTATTGATGGTTCAAAGTGTATGTCTCTATTATAGATATATCTATAGCCCAACATTCCCATATAATTTCTGTGTAAATAGTTGGTGCTAAAACCATCTCCCGCTTCTTTATTAAAATTGGATTGTAACATGTTAAGCACAGAATATCCTAAATAAAAATCTCTACCATATAAATAAATCCCTGATGAGGCATCTCCTAAAAACCGATTGTATGCATTTGCAGAAAAGGCTGGATCTTCTCCTGGAGGAAGATTGTCAGCTTCCAAATCTAAAGTGTAATAGATGGCCTTTGCCCCTATTCCAAAAGATAGATTAATCCTATCTTTATCTAAAGGTACATGATAGGCATAGTCTAATTCAAAAACTGAATTGCCGGCTTGCCCTGTTTGGTCGTGATACAAACTACCTCCCATTGCCGAACGGTTATTAAGCGCCCCATGATAACTGATATTGGCTGTAAATGGTGCGCCTGTAAATCCTAACCACTGCTGTCTTGTAATAATGACACATGGATTGTAGGATTTACTGCCTGCAACTGCTGGATTGTAAGCCAATTCATTTACAAAATACTGAGAAAAAATTGGATTTTCTTGTGCGCTAGTAAATGAAGCAAAGCCTACAAAAAGCGATATGTATAAAACTTTTCTCATCTTACAATGGTTACAGTTCCTGTAAATGGCTCATCCCCATTTTCTAAATTGATAATATAATAATAGGTAGCTGAAGGCAATCTTTTACCATCAACTTTTCCTACAAATGCGCTACTTAATGTGTTTCGATAATTTCTCTTTCTGAATACCCTATACCCTGATCTGTTGTAGACTTCTACCAAAGCTTCAGGATAAAACTCAATGTTTTTTATTTCCCAAAAATCATGATTAGAATCTTCATTTGGCGAAAAAGCGGAATATACTTCCAAGCATATTTTAGGATTGTCGATTACAGTTGCGGTATCTTGCAAAACACAGCCCATATCATCTATAATTTCTAATGCATAATCGCCTTCTAACAAATCGCCCAAAATACTAGTGTTATCTTTGTCTAAATCGACAATATTTTCGGACCAATAAAAATCGTATGGAGCAGTTCCTCCAGAAACATAGGCTTGAATAGCGCCTGTATTATCATCTTTGCAGTCAGCATCTGTAATGCTCATAAAAACTTGCAAAGATGGCGGTATACTTACGGTTAAAAAACCCCAACCATTACAGCCATTTTTGTCAGTAATTTGTAAAGTGTAATTCCCAGGAGCCAAACCAGTAGTAGATGGGGTACTCACTCCTGTACTCCAAGCGTAAGTGTATGGGGGTGTTCCGCCATACACTAAAGTGACCGCATCAGCAGAATCACCAGTTTGGCAAAGGCCAGAAAGGGTAAATTCGGCAGTTATTTGTAATGGTTGCTGAATGGTATAATTAAAAGTATCGACACAAGAAGTGCTCGTTTCGTTTACTATGAGCTGATAATCGCCAGCCAAAAGATTATTAATGTCTTTTACTACAGAAGAATAACCCAAAGGCCCAGTCCAAAAATACAGGGTAGTAGCCGGGCCGCTCGCCACATTTACGCTTATCGCTCCAGTATTATCACCATAACAATTTATATGGGTAGCATCATTTAATGTGATGGTGCACTGAGAAAAAAGGTGAGCTGGCAAAAGTGCAACACAAATTACAATAAATCGCTTTATTTTTTTTAGCATTTTTTTGATTTCAGTCGCAAATTTAACATTTATTAAATTAATAAGACAGCAGCAAAACTTCTATTTGGCTAAATATTTTGAAAAAGAAAAGAATTGCAGTCCTCAAATTAAATTAGATTTGCAGAAATTCTCCTTGAACGAATAAGATTAATTTTAATCTTAAATATTTATTTCTTATTGAGAATGAATTACTATTAAATTTGCAAACAAAAAAATAAAAGAATCAAAATTATAGATTAAAAATGAAAAAACTACTATTTACATTAATTTGCCTTCCTGCTATTTGTTTTTCACAAAATTGGACTCAACTATCTAACGTTACTTTTTCAGGTAGGCATCATCCAATAACATTCGCAAATGACAATTTTGGCTTTGTAATTTCAGGCAGCTACACAAATGATGCATATAAATATGATAAATCTAATGATAGCTGGTCTTCATTGCAAAATATTCCTTTTAGTGCTAGAGGTTATGCTTATGGAGTTGCAAAAGGAAATTTAGCATATATGGGTTTTGGAAATACATCATCGGGTCAGTACCCAGTAGATTGGTGGCAGTATGATATGAATAATGATACTTGGTATCAATTAGCAGATTTTCCAGGAAATGGCAGGCAACATCCAGCAATGGTTGTTGTTAATGATAAGATTTTTGTTGGATGTGGCGGCAATAACAATGGAAACTTAAATGATTGGTGGGAGTATGATATTAATAATAACTCTTGGTCTCAAAAGCCAAATTTACCAGGAAATGGTAGGCATCACCCATTTTATTTTGGAATTGATGATTATGCATATGTTGGTTTTGGTCATGGCAGTTATCCTGGTCCTGGAAGCAACTCTTCTGCAGGCGTATATATATATAATGATGTTTACAGGTATAATCCTAATAATAATACTTGGCTACAACTTTCTAATTTCCCATCAGAAGCTAGAGTTGCAGGGACACAATTTTCGTATAATGGAAAGGGCTATGTTTTAAGTGGTGATGGAGATAATCATGGACCCTTAGATAGTGGTGAATTATGGGAGTATGATCCAATATCTGATTCGTGGAACCAATTACCTTCTCATCCAGGGGATGCGATTTGGGCTCCAGGATGTTTTGTGTCTGGCTGTAATGTTTATTTTTTACTTGGTGAAAATAAGAATTTTAATGTTCCTGTTCAGCCTACATCAGTCTATAAATACGTATTAAATGATTCGTGCGGATGTATTGATTCTAATGCATATAATTTTTCAAGTATTGCTACTTTTGATGACGGGAGTTGTTGCTATATTGCAGGCTGCACGAGTCTTTCATCTGTAAATTATGATAGCTTGGCTTGTTTTGATGATGGGAGTTGTGTTCCAGCATTACTTGGTTGTCAAAATTCTACTGCAAGTAATTATGATCCTTTAGCAAATGTTACTAATTTTCATGGAGGTGCAAAAGATAATAATATAGGAAGTGGTTCATATTTTACAGGCAACCAGCACTTATTATTTGATGCTAATAAAGAATGCGTAATAAAATCGGCTATTGTTTATGCGCAATCTTCAAATACAATAACCTTCCAAGCAAGAGATAATCTTGGGGCAATTATTGATGATACTACATTAGTAGTAGTTCCAGGCAAACAAAGAATACAACTTGATTTTGATATTCCAATTGGGAATAACATGCAATTAGGTGTTGCATCTAATAATTCAAACTTATACAGAAATAATTCAAATGCTAGTTATCCTTATGATATTGCTTCTGCAATTACTATAACCTCGTCAAGCGCTTCAACAAGTCCGAATTCGTATTATTATTTCTTTTACGATATTGAAGTTGAAGCGAAGTGCCGTGATATTAGTTCAAATTATGAAGATATAAATTTTGATAAAAAAAATCTGATAAAGATTGTTAATGTTTTAGGAAAAGAGTCAAAAAAAAGAAATCATATTTTATTTTATATTTATGATGATGGGACAGTAGAGAAAAGAATGGTTATTGAATAAATAAGCATTATTTCTATTATACAATATGCCATTTAAGAAAGGAGAAAGCGGAAACCCTGTAGGAAGACCAAAAGGTTCTCCAAATAAGACCACACAGGAACTTCGGGAACAAATAAGCCAAGCCATAGACACAAACAAGATTTGCGAATTGTTAAATCAAATAACAAACCCAACAGAATACATAATCGCAATAACTAAACTACTTCCCTACGCAATAGGTAAAGTAAAACCTGCAGAATTTGATACTTCAGACATTGAACCAATAAG
>MDTB01228494.1_pt1 | contig 30173 bp, 32 predicted proteins | sample 811161 | NCBI WGS metagenome assembly MDTB01 (sample SAMN05326650, study PRJNA326480) | marine metagenome | isolation source: seawater | place: Mediterranean Sea | collected 2009 | reverse complement strand
TCGCTTAGTTCTGAGCAATTATGAGTTCTATATTTATTCATTGATTTAATACTTTTTTTATTAAATTAATATTAATTGATTTACCAGTAGATAAAGACATTTCGTCTACTTCCTTAAGAAATTTAAACATTTTTTCATAAGATCTCTCCACATTATTTATGATGAAGTCTGCGATCTTAGGATTAATACTTATTTGTTTATCCGATAATGTTTTTGATATAATTACTTTTAGCAAGTCGTCAGTAGGAAGTTCTATTCCAATAAATAAAAAGCTATTAATTCTAGATTCGAGATCTTTCAATTTAAATTTTGCATTTTTCATAGATTTTACCGAATTTATTAATACGTAATTATCATTCTGTTTTGATTGGTTTAAAATAGAATAAAGTAATGTTTCATCAATATTATTTTCAAACCTGTCAATAATTAAACATTCAAAATTTATCAAATCATTTATAATTTCATCATTAATTTTTCTTGCATCGATTAATTTAATTTTTTCGATTTTTTTTTCTAAAATTTTTGCTAAATGAGTTTTTCCAGATCCAGTAGCGCCAAAAATATTTAACCATTTTCCTGGCCAAGATGGCCATTCTTCTATTAACTTATATGCAGAAAAATTATTATTAGAAACAAAAAAATCTTGCTCATAATATTTTTTTGAAAAAGGAAATTTAAAAATAAGTTGATCCATTTCTATAATGTCTTAATTATCCATTGATCGTTTATTAACTCTAAATTAATATTTTCTTTTTTTAATTGATTGATAATTTTCTCCAATTTTCCTAAGTATTTAATTCTTAAATTCATAAAATCTTTATTAAATTCTTGAACAGATATATTTTCTATTGAGTCAATATTTCTTATCCTTGATTTAAGCTCCACTAAATTTTTTTGTTTATTGAGCTCTAATTTTGCATTTAAAAAGGAGGGGGTTCTTATATCAATTAAATTTTTTGTTTTTAATAAGTTAATAAGTTCTTTTTTTGTTTCAATAATAATTTTTTCATATATTTTAATTTTTTTTGATATATCTAAATTTTTATCTTTTAAATTTATACTTTTAGAAATATTTTTTCCTTGTATATTAGATTTTATATATACTTTACTAATTCGTTCATCGTTATCTTCAATTAAAATTAATGCTATATTTTTATCAGCATATTCTTGAAATAAATTTGATAAATTAATGTCTATTATGTTTTTTTTGGAACTATTTATAGTCTCAATTATTTCAATATTTTCTATTGGTAGAATAAATTCTATTAATTCACTTTCATAAATATTATTCCAATTTTTATAAAAGAAATTGTTATTAAAAATGAATATTTCATTATTCTTAATTAATACGGGAAGGGTAAATATTTCTTTGTCGGAAACCTCGGAATATGAAATACCTTTTTTATAAAATAAATCATGTATTTTATCTTTATCAAAAGTGACGCTAAAATTCACTAAAGTTCCTTCTTTTTCATTAGGAATATCTTTAATTTGATAATATGTTACCAATTGCTTGATTGTTGAAAATTCTAAATCTAATAGCTTTTTAATGTCTTTCTCCAACAAGATTCTCGAAGTAAGTTGTTTAAAACCCTTTTTAATCGCCTGATCAGCTATTGCGTTATTGGAAATGTTACCTTTTTTTTCAAGTTCGATATTATTAACACTAAACAAATTATTTTTTGAAAAAAGAGTTTCAGTTTTAAAAAAAATAATTAAAATAAATATTATTTGTTTATACAATTTCATAAAAATTAAATAACCATTTATAAATGAAAAATAATAAAAATAGTTATAAAAAAAGTGGTGTTAACATTTCGTTGGCTAATAAGCTAGTAAACCATATTTCTAAATTATCTAGAAAAGATGTCAAAAAAACGAATAGATCCTCAAGAAAAGAGGTAATAGGTGGGTTTGGTTCTTTGTTTGATATATCAAACATAAAGATTAAGGACCCTGTTATAGTATCCTGCACAGATGGTGTTGGAACCAAAATTGAATTAGCAAATAAATTTAAAAAATTCGACACTATAGGAATTGATTTAGTAGCAATGTGTGTAAATGATTTAATTGTTCAAGGTGCCAAACCATTATTTTTTTTAGATTATATTGCAGTGGGAAAATTGAATTTTAATAAAACTAAAAAAATCATAAAAGGAATTTTCAAAGGATGTAAAATATCTAAATGTAAATTAATTGGCGGAGAAACTGCGGAAATGCCAGGAGTTTATTCAAAAAATAAATTTGATTTAGCTGGTTTTAGTGTTGGCATAGTATCTAAAAAAAAAATATTAGGTAAAGTGAATGTTAAAAATAACGATGTGATTTTAGCGATTCCCTCAAACGGTATACACTCTAACGGTTTTTCATTGGTGAGATCTATTTTAAAAAACAATAAACTACCGCCCAAGTTAAAAAAAGAAATTTTAAAGCCAACTAAAATTTATACAAATGAAATCTTAAAAATAACAAATAAAAAACTAGTTAGCGCTGCAGCACATATTACTGGCGGTGGTTTAATTGAAAATCTTCTTAGATCAGTGCCAGAAAATTTAACCTTAAATATAGATTTATCAAAAGTTAAAACTCTAAATATATTTAAATGGTTAAAAAGTAAAAAAATTTCAGATCAAGAAATGATAAATACTTTTAATTGTGGTGTTGGATTTTGTTTAATAACTCCTAAAAAGAATATTTCAAAGATAAAGAAACATTTTAATAAGAAATTTATGCCTTACGAAATTGGTTATATTTCAAATAATAAAAAAAGAATTAATATTTCAAATTTTCTAAAATGGTAAAAAAGAATACCTGTATTTTTATCTCCGGTCGTGGCTCAAACCTTAAAAACCTTATTTCCCATACAAGAAATAGTAATTTTCCAATCAGGATAAGTCTCGTAATAAGCAATAATAAAAATGCTTATGGAATAAATTACGCAAAAAAATATAAAATACCGTATATTTTTATTAATACTAAAATTAAAAATTATGAAAATAAAATATTTTCAAATTTCAAAAAGTACAAAATATCTTTTATTTGTCTTGCTGGATATATGAAATTAATTTCTGACAATTTGGTTAGGAATTATAGAAAAAGGATAATTAATATTCACCCTTCTTTACTCCCAAAATTTAAAGGCTTAAATACCTTTTCTAGAGTAATAAAAAATCAAGAAATTAAAACTGGTTGCACAGTTCACTTTGTTGATGAAAAACTTGATAACGGCAGTACTATTGTTCAAAAATCATTTTTTATCAAAGCAAAAGATGATGAAAAAATTTTAAAAAAAAAAACCCAGGTATTGGAGCATAAAGCATTCCCTGAAGCTATAATAAAAGTGTTTAGAAATTATTAACTTTTAAAAAAAAAATTTATTTCTTTTTTTGCATTTTCAACTGAGTCAGAACCATGTACTGAATTTTTATCAATTGAAATACCATACAATTTTCTTATTGTATTTTCTTCTGCGTCTTTTGGATTAGTCGCTCCCATTAACTTTCTATTGGCTAAAACAGCATTTTTTCCTTCTAAAATCATCACCACTATTGGGCCAGATGATAAATAAGAGCATAAATCATTGTAAAAAGGTTTAGATTGATGAACTTTGTAAAACTCTGAAGCTTCATCTTTGGTTATATGAATTTTTTTACTTTCTATAATGTTTAAATTATTTTTTGTAAAAATATTTTTTATTTCGTCAGATAAGTTTCTTTCAACAGCATCAGGTTTGATTATAGATAAAGTTTTTTCCGTATCACTCATAATTCTCTTCAATTAATTGGTTTAATAATCTTACTCCAAATCCTGTGGCTCCACCTGAATTTAAAGCACCTCCATATTTAGAAAAAGCCATACCAGCAATATCTAAATGAGCCCACGGAGTCTTATTTAAAATAAATCTTTGTAAAAATTGAGCTGCAGTTGTTGATCCTGCGCCACCTACATAGTTGATATTTTGCATATCCGCATTTTTAGAATTCATAAGTTTATCATAATTTTTATGCAAAGGCATTCTCCAAAGTTTTTCTTCAACTTTTTCTCCAGCGCTTAAAATTTGTTCTGACAATTTATCATCATTTGAAAATAGACCAGCGTACTCAGAACCTAAACAGACTATGATCGCGCCAGTTAATGTTGCTAGATCTACAATAAATTTTGGTTTAAATTTTTTTTCAGTATAACTTAAAGCATCTGCTAAAACTAATCTTCCTTCAGCATCAGTATTAAGAACTTCAATAGTCTTACCGCAATATGATTTTACAATATCTCCAGGTCTTTGAGCAACGCCGCTTACCATATTCTCTACAAGTCCAACTACACCGACAGCATTAATTTTTGCTTTTCTTAATGCTAAACTTTTCATTAAACCTACTACAGCTGCAGATCCTGCCATATCATAAGTCATATCTTCCATAAATCTCGCAGGTTTCAATGAATACCCTCCAGTATCGAAGGTGACTCCTTTGCCAACAAAAGCTAAAGGTTTTGAATTATTTTTAATTCCATTCCATTCAATTGTTACAAGATATGATCCTCTTATACTTCCCATACCAACACCAAGCAGAGCATTCATACCAAGTTTTTTTAATTTTTTTTCGTCGTAAATATTTACTTTTAAACCATCTTTTCTAAGAGAAGTTAATCTTTTTGCATATTCATCTGGATGAAGAATATTTCCTGGCTCAGACACCAAATCTCTTGCAAAAAAAGTACCCTCTTCTAATGCTTTAAATTTTAGCTGATCTTTGGTTGATGGCTTATTTTTGTTACCAAAAACTTTAACAGAAATAATTCTTGTTTGTTTTTTAGTTTTATATTTTGCAAATTCGTAAGATTTTAATTTGAAACCATGGAGAAAATAACTTACAAAGTTTTTGTATTTGCTGTTGATACTATCTGCATTTAAAAAATATTCAGCATTTTTGCCATAGTTCACGCGACCATAAAATTCTGCACCTAAACTTTCTATATCTGCTGTTTTTAAATTATTTTTTATTGATACTAAAATTACTTTTTTTTTAGAACTTAGCTCAAAGACAAGTATTTTTTTTTTAAGATCACTTGTTCTTAATAAATCGCTTATGTAAGAAAATTCAGAATTGGATAAGCTTTTTTTCAGCTTATTGACATTAAATTTATCATCGGAAAAAAGAACTAAATTAGACGATGAATTGTTTAATGTTTTATTTAAATAAATAATTTTAACTGACATAAGATTTCAATGTTTCAAATTGGGTTGAATGGTATATATGATCAAAAATATAAGATTTCAACGTTTATTTTATCACAATTAAACCTTTGATTGAATTTAGTTTAAAGATGAATTAATTATACATTAAATTCATATGCTTCAAAACAAAATTTATCTTAATTATTATATCGAAATATTTAAAACGTTTTTTATTATTGTTTTAGGGCTTTCTCTGATCGCTTTAACAGTTAGAGCCGTAAATTTTTTAGAATTAATTGTAGATAATGGATATCCTGTTATAACTTATTTTCAATATTCTTTTTTGAATCTTTTTGGCATTGCTCCTAAATTTATACCTCTGGCTTTTTTAGTATCCGTAATCTATTTTATAATTAAACATTATAATGATGGTGAGTTCATTATACTTTGGTCTTCTGGTGTAAAAAAAATTCAATTAGCTAATTTATTATTGCTCTCATCTCTGGGCGTTTTAATATTTTACATAATACTATCTGTCTTTTTGACTCCGATGGCCTTAAATAAATCTAGAAACTTGTTAAACCAAGATCAATTGAATAATTTTTTACCCACGATACGAGTGCAACAATTTAGTGACTCTTTTAAAGGTTTTACATTTTTTGTAGATAACAAATTTGATAATGAGATTAAAAACATTTTTTTGCATGATACTGGAAATAATTTAAAAAAATTTTCTTCCAATACATCAAATGTATTAAGTACATCAATTGTTGCAGAAAAAGGGATTATCGATAACAGAGTAATGTTTTTAATAAATGGACAAATAATTTCATCAAAAAAAGAAAAGATTGAAGTTATCAATTTTGAACAGCTTAATATTAATTTAGGAAACCTATCAACTTCAACAATTAAAGTGCCAAAATTACAAGAAACTTCTACATTCATATTGTTAAGCTGTTTTTTAAATCAACCTCAAGAATATAAAATATGTAATTTAGAAACTAAAAAAGAAATTATACCAAATTTAATAAGGAGATTAATTTTACCTTTTTATATACCTATTTTATCTTTACTATGTTCTTTTTTATTAATTAAAAATAATTTATTTTTTAAAGATAAAGTTTTAATTTACTCTACAAGTTTTTTTTTATTAGTGTCTACTGAATTGTTTATAAGATATACTGGAATTAATTATCAACTTAAATATATTTATATTCTTTTCCCATTTATTTTATTTTTTGTTCTCTACTTAATCCTCATTTATCAATTTAAAAAAATGCATAGAATCAATGAGTAAAATAATATTAAAATATATCTTAAGTAATTTTTTCAAATACTTTTTTTTAGTAGTAATGGTAATTTACGGTTTTGGAGTAATTTTAAATTTATTTGAGGAAATAGAATTTTTTAAAAAAATTAATACTAGTATTTATTTTCCTTTAATGCTTACAAGTATATTTGTTCCCAGCACAATATTAAATTTACTTCCGTTTATTATTTTTGTTTCAAGTATGATTTATATGATTAGAATTAGAAATAGTAAGGATCTACTAACTCTAAAAATTTATGGTTTTTCAAGTATAAAGATATTTTTTATTTTTGCATTCACATCTTTTTTTTTAGGATGGTTGGTTTTGATGATTGTTAATCCTGTTACGTCTTCGATGTTACAATTTTATGAAAAAACTAAAGCTCAATACGCGAAGGATATTGAGCATTTAATCTCATTCAATAAAAATGGTCTATGGATTAAAGAGAAATTAGGTAACGGTGAAAGAATAATTACAGCCAAGAAACCTGATGGAACTAATTTGATAAACGTTGAAATTTTCCATTTTGATGAACGATTTCTATTAAAGAATAAAATTTCAAGCAAAATAGTTGATATTAAAAGAAATGATTGGGTTTTAACTGATGCCACAATTTTTTATAATAAGAATTCTACATTTGAAAAAAAATTCTATAAAAGTTATCAAATCAAATCTTTCTACAATTATGATAAAATAATTAACTTATTTAATAATTCAAATACTCTGTCTTTTATTGATTTAGTGTTCAAACGTGATGATTTATTAAAAAAAGGTTATAATAGCAGTTTTTTAAAACAAAGTTTACACTCCATGTTAGTTTTGCCATTCTTGCTATTTTTGATGACGGGAATTGCTTCAATACTAACAATGCATAATTTGAAGAGATCTGAAAACTATAAATTCATCCTTGTTGGATTAATCACGTGCGCTCTAGTTTACTATCTTAAAGATCTATCACTGGCTTTAGGAAAAACTGGACGTATACCTATAATTTTATCAATATGGTCGCCTATAATAGCCTTAGGCCTTTTTAGCTTCATAGGAATATTACAAATTAATGAAAAATAAATTTTTAATTATTATAATTTCATTTTTATCAAGTTTGCATTTGCATGCAGAAGATTTATCTATTCAAGCTAAAAATATTACACTCGACAAAAATAGAAAAACAACAGTGTTTCGAAATAGCGTTACTGTGGAAACCTCAGATAAAAAGATAAGCAGTGAATTTGCCGAACTAAATAAAGATACTCAACAAATAATCTTAAGAGATACTGTTATAGCCGAAGATAAATTTAATAATATAATAAAAACTAACTATGCAGAATATAATGATAAAAATAAAACATTTAAAACAATTGGACCTACTAGCTTAATTTCCTCTAAAAATTATACTCTGGATGGGCAAGATTTATATTTTGATAATGAAAATAAGAATATAAAGTCAGATAAACCTTCAATTCTCAAAGATTTAAGCGGAAATGAAATTTATTTAGATAATTTTGAATACCTAGCAGAAGAAAATATATTTAAGTCAGTTGGAAAAATTAAAATTATAGATCAATTAAGTAACAATTATGAATTTTCTCAAATATATATTGATACCAAGAAAAAAGAGATTTTAGGAACAGATATTAGAGCTATTCTTAATAATAGAGATTTTAAAATAAATGATGAAAATGATCCAAGAATATTTGCTAACACTATGACTTTAAATGAGGAAGGTAGCTCATTTGATAAAAGCGTATTTACTTTATGTAAATTAAGAAAAAATGAAAAATGCCCTCCTTGGGCACTTCAAGCTGGCAAAATAAGACATAATAATAAAAAGAAAACAATATTTTACGACAACGCCGTATTAAAGATTTACGATATTCCAATTTTTTATTTTCCCTTTTTATCTCATCCTGACCCAAGTGTGAGCAGAAGATCAGGTTTATTACCGCCTTCATTTTCTGATAGTAAAAATTTAGGAGAAGCCATTACTATCCCCTACTTTTGGGCTATAAGTCCTGATAAAAATTTTACTTTGACAAATAAATTATTTGTAAATGAGAACCCTCTGTTTCTAGGTGAGTATCATCAAGCTTTTAAAAATTCTAATTTATTAACTGATTTTGGTTATACTGAGGGATATAAAAAAACTGACTCAACAAAAAAAGCTGGAAATAAATCACACTTTTTTCTTAAATATATAAAAAATTTCAAAAAGGAAAATAATTCTGAAAATAGTTTCATCTTAAAATCGCAAAATATATCTGATGATAAATATTTAAAATTATACAAAATAAAATCAAATTTAGTGGACTATAAAAACGATATTCTAGAAAACTCATTAGATTTTACGCACACAAATGAGGACTTATTTGTTGGGATTAACGCAAGTGTATATGAGTCTTTAAAAAATAATTACGATGATAAATATGAATATATTTTACCTGAGGTTACCATAGATAAAAATGTTTTTAGTAATGAAATCTTAGGAAGTTTGGATTTGCAAACAAATTTAAAAGTTCATAACTTCGATACAAATAAATTTTCAAGTTTTTTCGTCAATGATTTAGATTGGGAGTCGAATGATCTTATTTTAAACTCAACTATTAAAAATAAATTTTTAGGAAAATTTAAAAATATTAATTATGAGGCAAGAAATATTGATACTTTTAAAGACAAAACAACTAATGAATTTTTTGGTGCGATAGGACTACAATCTGAAATAGATTTTCAAAAGAAAAACAATAATTCTACACATTTATTTACACCAAAATTATTATTGAGATTATCTCCTGGGAGTATGAGAAAAGAAGATCAAAACTCAAGACTAACGGCTGTAAATGCTTTTAATATGAGTAGATTGGATAATATTAACAACTTTGAAACTGGTAATACTGCTACCCTAGGTTTTGATTATGAAATTAAGAAAAATAATTTAGATAAGTTTAATTTTTCAGTAGCTCAAATTATTAATGAAAAGGAGAATAAAAAATTGGCTTCTAATACTAGTTTGGATGAGAAGTTGTCTGATTTAGTTGGAGAGAGTAGCTTTAAAATCAATGATAACTTAGAGTTAAACTACCAATTTGCATTAGATCAAAATTATGAAGATTTAAATTATAACGATGTTAATGCAAATGTCAGACTAGGTAATCTAGATATAGATTTTAATTATATAGAGGAAAATGAACATATAGGAGATCAAAAATATTTTAAAACTAAGGTGAACTTAACACAAAAGAATAAAACTGCTATTTCTTTTGAAGCAAAAAGAAATTTGATAACAAATTCTTCAGAATTTTATGATTTGAGTTATGAGTACATTAATGATTGTTTGAGAGCAGGCTTAGTCTTCAGAAGAGAATTTTATAATGACTCGGAATTGGAGTCAGAAAATTCATTAATGTTTAATATTACTTTAGTACCATTTGGAAATATTAATTCTCCAAAATTAAATAAATGAAGTACAAAAAAATAATCATCTTTTTCATTTTTAAGTTAATGCTAATCTCTTCTACTGCTTATGCTAATAATACTAAAATTGTGGTAAAAATAGAAAATGAATTGATTACTACCTATGATATTAAAAATAAAATCATTGCAACCTTATTAATTAGTAAAAAAAAAATAAATCAAACAAATATTAACAATTTAAAAAAAAAATCATTAGAAGAACTTATTCAAACAAGATTAAAAAAAATTGAATTAGAAAAATATAACATTAAAAGTGACAATTTAAAAATAAGTTCTTATTTAAATTCACTTAGCTCAAATAATATCACCAACCTTAGAAATATTTTTGAACAAAATAATCTCGATTTCCAAAGTTTTAAAGACGAAATAGATATAGAATTTAAATGGAGAAATTTAATCTTTCAAAAATTTTCAAAAAAAATTGTAATTGATCCAAATGATGTAGTAAGGGAGATTGAAAACAAAATTAACCAAAAAAAACTGTTTCAATACAATTTATCCGAAATTGAAATATTAAAAACGGATACAACCACTGACAAGAAAATAATTTCACAAATCATAAATGAGATAGATAGTGAGGGATTCGAAAAAGCAGTAAGCAAATTTAGTATCGCATCTACGGCTTCAATGAAAGGTCAATTAGGTTGGGTAAATTCTAATTCTTTATCAGAGGAATTTTTAAGTGTTTTAAGTAAAACTGAAATCAATGGTGTTACTGAACCAATTTTTCAGCAGGATAAAATTACAATTTTTAAATTAAACGATAAAAAAACCCAAAAAATATCTAAAGATAATATAGAGTCTTTAAAGAATGAATTAATTGGAAAAAAAAAGAATGAACTTTTTAGATTATATTCAAATAGTTATTTGTCCAAATTGAGAAATGCTAAACTTATAGAATATTACTGATGTATATTAAAAAAAAAATCTTCCTTGTAGCTGGTGAGCCTAATAGTGTTAATTCAGAAATTATATTTAAAAGCTGGAAAAAGTTAAGCAAACAAATACAAGAAAAAATATACGTAATTGGTAATTACTCACTATTAAAGGAACAGTTTAATCAATTGAATTATAAAATTGAACTTGAAAAATTGAAAGAATTAAAAAGTATAGATAATAATAAATTAAAAATTATTGATATTGATCTTAACTTTAATAATCCTTTTAATGTAAAAAAAAAAGATGCCGCTAAATATGTTGTAAATTCTTTAAAAAAAGGTCACGATCTAGCCATATCAAAAAATACATTTGGTCTAATCAATTGTGCAATAAGTAAAAATCTCCTTCCAAAAAAAAAAACAGGTGTTACAGAATTTTTGGCCAATAAATGCAATATTAGAGACAACTCAGAGGTAATGTTAATAAAGAATAATAATTTATCTGTTTGTCCAATAACTACTCATATAGATTTAAAAGATGTTCATAAAAATATAAATTCCAAGAAAATTATTCTTAAAATTAAAACTATTAACAAATATTTTAATAAATTATTTAAAAAAAAACCTAAAATTGGTATTTTGGGTTTAAATCCCCACAATGCTGAATTAAGAAAAGGATCTACAGAAGTAACAGAAATAATTCCAGCAATTAATAAATTGAAAAAATTAAAATATAATATTGATGGACCTATCGTGGCTGATACTATTTTTATAAAAAATTTCAAAAAATATGATGTAATTGTAGGAATGTATCATGATCAAGTTTTATCACCGTTTAAATCAATTTTTAAATTTAATGGAATAAATCTTACCTTAGGGCTTAAATATTTGAGAGTCTCACCTGATCACGGCGTTGCAAAAGATTTGATTAAAAAAAAACAAGCAAATTATAATAGCTTGTATGATTGTATTAATTTTTTATATAAGTTTGGATAATGCAATTTGCTAAAAAGTCACTTGGCCAAAATTTTTTAGTTGATAGAAACATAATAAAAAAAATTTTAAATCTATCGGTAATTAATAAAAGAAATATCGTTGAGATTGGTCCTGGAAAAGGAGCTCTTTCCGATGAAATTTTAAAAATGTGTCCCTCATCTTTAATTCTTATTGAAAAAGATTTTTTATTAGCAAAATATCTAAAAAAAAAATACTCTAAAAATAAAAAAGTTCAAATTTTTAATGACGATATTCTTAAATTTAACCTCGAGAAAATTTTAAAAAAAAAAACCATAATATTTGGTAATTTGCCTTACAATATTTCCTCACAAATTTTAGTTAAAATGATCAAATTTAAAAAATGGCCACCAAATTTTTCTGATTTGATTTTTATGTTTCAAAAAGAATTAGCTGCGAAAATAATAGGTAAATTTAAAACGGATGGTTATGGTAGATTATCAATTTTAACTAATTTGAGACTTAATATAATAAATAAATTTTTGGTTTCTCCAAATTGTTTTATACCAAAGCCGAAGGTTATATCTACTATAATTCATTTTAAACCAAAAAAGATGCTTAAAGATATTAAAAATATTTCAAAACTAGAGGATGTTACAAATTTATTTTTTTCTAACAAAAGAAAAATGATAAATAAAAATTTAAAAAAAATACTCAGTGATTTCCAGATATCTCAAATAAATAAATTGAATATAAGATCTAGACCGTCAGAAATTAGTCCTGAAATTTATTATAAAATTGCTAAAATGCTTGAATAAGATTATTAAATTCTTTTTTATGTAATTCAATTATTTCTTCTATTTGTTTAAAGCAAATATCAAGATTGTTATTGATTACAATATAATCGTAATCATTCCAATGTTTGACATCTTCGTCAAAGGATTTAAACCTAAGATCAATTTCCTCGTTTGAATTTTGATTTCTTTTTATCAATCTTTTTTTTAGTTCATCTTTATTTCTTGTGATGAGGTATATTTTTAATAAATTTAATTGTTTTTGTTTTGATAATTGTTTTGTTCCTTGCCAGTCTATATCGAAAATAACATCATGTTTTTTTATATTCTCATCAACATTTTTTTTTAAGGTTCCATAATAATTTTCGAAAATTTTTGCATATTCGTAGAATTTATTTTCTGCTATTAATTTTTCAAATTCTTTATGGCTTACAAAATTGTAATCTACACCTTCTACTTCATTAGATCTTGCTTCTCTAGTTGTGTGAGAAACTGAAATTTTAAAGGTACTATATTTTTGTTGAATTTTTTTTGTGAGAGTTGTTTTTCCTACACCTGAAGGCGAAGACAAAATAACCATTATATTTTGATCGCCTTTTGTCATTAAAGCTTTAAAAAAAAACTAACTACTTTTGCTTTCAATAAATTTAATTGCATCACCAACAGTTAAAATTTTCTCTGCTTCACTATCAGATATCTCTGAGCCAAATTCTTCTTCAAATGCCATAACTAACTCAACTGTGTCTAAACTATCTGCCCCTAAATCATCAATGAAACTCGCTTCCTCAGTGACTTTTTCTTCATCTATACCTAGATGGTCTGCAACTATTTTTTTTATTTTTCCTTTAATATCTTCTGACATTAATTCCTTTCGTAAGTATTTAATTTCTTAATAGATTATTAATAAGAATTGTCAAGACATATACATTCCGCCATTAACATGAATGGTTTCACCATTAATGTATTTAGACATATCTGATGCTAGAAAAGCCACGCAGTTTGAAACGTCATCACCTGATCCAAGTTCCCCAGAGGGAATTTTACTGATTAAATTTTTTTTAAATTCTTCATTTATTTTGTCTGTCATGTCTGTTTTTATAAATCCAGGAGAAACACAATTGATGTTAATGTTTTTTTTTGCGTATTCTATAGCTAGGCTCTTTGAAAAAGCTACAATGCCTGCTTTTGATGCTGCGTAATTAGCTTGACCTAAGTTACCGGTATGGCCAACTATTGAGGTAATATTAATTATTTTTCCGTATTTTTTTTTTAACATTTTTTTGATTGAACATTTACACATCAAAAAAGTAGAAGTAAGATTAACATCTATAACTTTTTTCCAATTTTCTTCCGTTAATCGTATAGAAAGATTGTCTAAAGTTATTCCGGCATTATTTATTAAAATATCTATTCCATCTAATTTGTTGACGGCGGTTTCAATAAAGCTTTCTATTTTGCTATGTTCGTTTAATCTAAATTTTTCAATCAATATATTTGGATACTTTGTTTTTAAATTAGAGAGTTTTTCATCGTTAGTCCCGGTAGCCAATATTATTGAGCCTAAACTACTAAATTTATCTACTAAGGAATTTCCTATTCCTCCGGTTGCTCCTGTAATTAAAACTTTTTTATCTTTTAAATTCATCTACAAAATTTTTCATATCAGTTATTGAGTTAATTGAAAAGCAATTTGCCTCTTTGATCGTTCTTTTCACCATTCCTATCAATGCTTTACCTGGACCTATTTCTATAAAGTTTTTAACTCCCGTTTCATTCATTTTAATTAAACTTTCTCGCCACTTCACTGTTGAATAAATCTGTTTAACTAACAATTTTTTAATGACATCTGAATTATTTTCTGGATTGGCTGTTACATTATTTATAATTTTAAATGAGGGATTTTTAAATTCTGTATTATTAATTTTTTTCTCCATACTCTCTGCGGCTGGCTTCATTAAAGAACAGTGAAACGGTGCGCTTACTTTAAGAGGAATAGTTTTTATTTTTTTTTCTTTTAAAAGAATTTTAAATTGATCTATGCTTTCTCTATCTCCACTTAAAATTACTTGACCTTCTGCATTATCGTTCGCTATTTCACAAATAGCAGTATTGTTATTTAAATTTTTTAACAAATCTATAATTTGTTCAGTTTTTATTCCTAGCACCGCTATCATACTACCCTTGCCTACTGGAACTGCTTCTTGCATAGCTTTACCTCTCTCATGCAGCAAATAGATAGCATCCGTAAAATTCAAGGAGTGAGAACAAACTAAAGCACTATATTCTCCAAGTGAATGTCCTGCAAAAAATTTGAAAGCACTAGTGTCAAATCCAAATTCATCTCTTAAAACTTTGAATATTGAAAAACTAACTGTTAAAATAGCAGGTTGAGTATTTTTTGTTAATTGCAATTCATCTTCTGGTCCCTCTAGTATTAGTTTAGAAATTGGATAGTCTAATTTTTCATCAGCTTGTTTAAATATTTTTTTTACTAAATCAAAATTTGCATAAAAATCTGATCCCATGCCTACTACTTGTGAACCTTGTCCTGGAAATAATAAAGCGCTCATTTATTTAAGTTTATTTAACAATTATTAGTGTTGCTATAATTCTTCATTATAGTATAAACCACTTTTTATAAACGATTATTAAAACTTAATTAACACAATAAATTATGGCATTTTACGAAAATACTATTATTGCTAAGCAAGATTTAGCTGAAAAGGACTTAAAGACACTTAAAGATAAATATAATGAGATCATAAATAGTTCTTCGGGGAAAGTTATGAAAATTGAAGAATGGGGACTGCTTAGCCTGGCTAAAAAAATTAAAAATTATAAAAAAGGTTTTTATATCCACTACAAATTTGAAGGAAATAATAAAACATTAAATGAGATTGAAAAAAAAATCAAAATAGATGGGACTGTAATCAGGTACTTGATTGTAAAATATAAAGAACTAGACACAAAAAATGAATTTTTTAAAAAGAATAAATAAATATGAAAAGAAAAAATAAAAAGTTTCAAAAAAGGGGCTCTAATTCACTAAATAAACTTAGTTTGTTTCAAAAAAACGATAGTAGATTTTCTAAAAAATGTCCTCTTTCAATAAAAAATGCGCCAATTGTTGACTACAAAAATATCAGTTTATTAAAAAGATATGTTTCGGATAATGGAAAGATTATTTCATCAAAAATCACATCGGTTTCATTTTCAAAACAAAAAAAAATTAACAAGAGAGATAAAAAAAGCTAAAATTTTAGGACTAATATAATATGCAAGTAATTTTATTAGAAAATATATTAAACTTAGGCAATATTGGCGATAGAGTAACTGTTAAAAATGGTTATGGAAGAAATTTTCTACTAAAACAAGGAAAGGCTCTGAGATTTAATAGTGAAAATCAAGAATTAGTTAATAAGAAAAAAGATGAATTAAATAAAAAAAATACTGAAATAAAAAACAAATTTAAAGAAATTGCAAAACTGGTTAATAATAAAACATTTACTTTTAATAAAGAAAGTAAAGAAAACGGTGAGCTTTATGGCTCGATAAAACCAAAAGAAATCTCAAATTTAATAAAAGAAAAAGCCCAAGCAGAGGTCACTCCATCCCAAATTATTTTGAAAGATGATTTAAATAAGATTGGTCTATTCAAAGCAGAAATTAATTTTCACTCAGAAGTTAAAGCACAAGTCTCAATTAAGATCGATAAAATAGAGTCTAAATAACTTTTCCACAGACTTAGAAAAAAAGTGTGTAACTTTTTTCTTTATAGCTAGGATCATTCTCATATTATACTTGTGTGGAAGAGATTAAATCTATTCAAAAAAATCAAGAGAACAAACAACCTTCAAATTTAGAGGCTGAGCAAGCTCTTCTTGGATCAATACTTGTTAATAATGATATTATTGATGAGGTGTCAACTATTGTAAGTTCAAATATATTTTATGATCCAGCTCATATAAAAATTTATGAGGTAATTGAAGGATTAAATAATAAAGGAATGATAGCTAATCCTATTACGCTAAAAAATTTTTTTGAGAAAGATAATATGCTGAATGAAGTAGGAGGCACAGAATATTTAGTTAAACTTACTAGATTTTCTAGTTCAGCAAAACAAGCTATTGATTATGCGAAAGTAATTCATGAAATGTATTTGAGAAGAGAGCTAATTCAAATATCAGATAAATTATCTAGCGAAACTTTAAACGCAAATGCACAAGAACAAAATGCAGAAAATATTATTGAAAATACTGAAAAATCTCTTTTTGACTTAGCTGAAAGAGGAAGTTTTTCTCAATCATTTTTAAAATTCAATCAGGCTTTAGATCAAACTATTGAAATGGCTACTTTAGCTATGCAAAATGACCAAGGTCTTGTTGGTGTTCCAACTGGTTTAACAGATTTAGATGAAAAACTAGGAGGTTTACACAAGTCTGATTTAGTTATTTTAGCTGGCAGACCTTCAATGGGTAAGACAGCTTTAGCTACAAATATTGCGTATAATGCGGCTCATCATATTTTAAAAAGACAAGAAAAATCTTCAGTTGCTTTTTTTTCTTTAGAAATGTCTTCTGAACAATTATCAACTAGAATTCTTTCAGAGCAAGCAAGAATAAAATCAGATGATATTAGGCGTGGAAAAGTCACTGAAGAGGAAATCAATAGATACATTGAAACTTCAAGAAATATTTATAATCTTCCACTTTTTATTGATGAGACTCCAGCAATTACAATAGCCACTTTAAGTAATAGAGCTAGAAGAATAAAAAGATTGTTTGGACTTAGTATAATTGTTGTAGATTACATACAATTAATGAGATCAAGTTCAAATAAAAATGATGGGCGTGTTCAAGAAATTTCTGAAATTACTCAAGGTTTAAAAGCTCTAGCAAAAGAATTATCAGTACCTGTATTGGCTTTATCACAACTATCTAGAGCTGTGGAACAAAGAGATGATAAACAGCCTCAATTAGCTGATCTAAGAGAGTCTGGGTCTATCGAGCAAGATGCAGATGTTGTTATGTTTGTATATAGAGAAGCTTACTACCTAGAGCGAAAACAGCCAAAATTAGGTTCTATAGAGCATGCAGAATGGCAATCAAAAATGAATGATGTGAATGGTTTGGCAGATATAATTCTAGGCAAACAGCGTCACGGCCCAACTGGCACTATTAAAGTAGAGTTTGAGGGTATATATACAAAATTTAAAGATTTAAACAAAAATTAACCTCAATTTCTTCTTTAGTTATAATAAAATTAAGATATATCTGAAATGTCTTTATGCTAGCTAGTTTTTATAAAAAGATAATTACAGACTTTTCAAAAATTACTCTTCTTTTTTTAAGTGTTTTAGTTGTTATATCTTTGCATCAATCAAAAAATTTTAATTTGGATGCTTCATCTGATGCTTTATTGTTAGAGGGAGACCCAGACCTTAAATATTTAAGGGAGGTTAACGAAACATATGGCTCTAAAGATTTTTTAGTTTTAACATACACCCCAATATCAAGCTTTGCAGAAAAGGAAACTATACTTAACATTCAATTACTTAAATCTAAAATTGAAAAACTTACTTGGGTAGATAGCGTAATCACAATTATAGACGTACCTCTTTTGAAAAGCACTGACGAAGGGTTAATGGATAGACTTAAAAATTATAAAACTTTAGCTTATCCAGAAATTGATAAAAAAAGAGGTTTTGAAGAGATTTTAAACAGTCCAATTTATAGAAATTATGTAATTAGCGAGGATGGAAAAACCTCGGGCATAGTTGTTTATCTGAAAAAGGATGAAAGACTAGCTGAATACATCAAGATTAAAGATAAATATTTTAATCAAATAAATGAAAATGGCTTATCACAAGAAGATAAATTAAATTATAGAAAATTTCTTAGAGAATATGAGGAATATAAAAATCTTTATAACACAAGAAATAATCAAAATATATCTGAAATCAGAGACGTAATAAGCAAATACGGTGAAAATGCAAAAATACATCTAGGGGGCATCCCTATGATTGCGGATGATATGATGAGCTACATTAAAAGTGATATAGTTGTATTTGGTATAGGAGTTTTTATTTTTATTATAGCGACTCTCTGGTTCATTTTTAAAAACATTAAATGGGTTGTTATGCCATTAATTGGATGTGCAACATCAGTAATTATAATGATTGGGTTGCTTGGATTGATTGGTTGGAAAGTTACTGTAATTTCATCTAATTTTATTGCATTAATGCTAATACTTAACATGGCCATGAATATCCATGTCACGGTAAGATTTTTACAATTAAAGAAAGAATTTCCTCAATTAACAAAAGAAGAAGCTATATTTGAAGCAAGCAAAAAAATGATGCTTCCAATTTTTTACACTGTGCTCACCACGATATGCGCTTTTCTTTCTTTGGTTTTTAGTGGTATCAAACCTATTATCGACTTTGGTTGGATGATGACGCTAGGATTAACAGTTTCATTGCTTGTTACATTCTTATTATTACCCTCTTTAATTAATCTTCTTTCATCAGATGATGAAATAAAAATTAAGGACACTGAAAGATCAATTATTACTTCAGCTTTAGGTTCTTTCACCAAAAAAAATGAAATCTTAATATTTGGAACAACTATATTAGTAGTAATATTTAGTATAGTTGGTATTTTAAAACTTGAAGTAGAAAACAGTTTTATAAATTATTTTGACAAAGAAACAGAAATTTATAAAGGAATGAAAAAAATTGATGATGATTTAGGCGGAACTACTCCTCTTGATGTAATCTTAAAATTCCCTGTAAAGTCAAAAAAAACTGATGAAGATGATGAGTTTGAGGAATGGGAAGAAGAGAATGAGTCTGACAGCGACAAAGCTAAATATTGGTTTACTAGAGACAAAATGGATAAAATTATTGAAGTTCATGACTATTTAGACTCATTACCTGAAATAGGAAAAGTGCTTTCTTTTGGGTCTATTTTGAGAGTTGCTGAAGACTTAAATAACAAAGAATTACAAAGTTTAGAAATAGCAGTTTTATACAGTAAAATACCTGAAGAAATTAAAGATGAAATTATTTCACCTTATATCTCAGTCGAAAAAGACGAGGCAAGAATAAGTCTAAGAATAAAAGACTCTTTAGAAAATTTAAGGAGAGATGATTTAATTAATAAAATAAACGGTGAATTAAATACAAAAATTGGTTTAAAAAAAGAAGAGTATAAATTAGCAGGGGTTCTCATTTTGTTTAATAATTTATTACAAAGTCTATTTAAATCTCAGATACTTACATTAGGAATAGTTATTCTTGGAATTTTTTCGATGTTTTTTATATTATTTAGAAATACAATTTTATCATTTATTGGGATTGTTCCAAATTTCTTAGCTGCTTTTTTTATTCTAGGTATAATTGGTTTATTAGAAATCCCTCTTGATATGATGACGATTACGATAGCTGCCATAACTATCGGTATAGCAGTAGATAATAGTATACATTACATTTACAGGTTTAAAGAGGAATTTGAAAAAATAAAAAATTATAATAAAACTCTGGATAGATGTCATAGTACAGTGGGAATAGCAATATTAAATACCTCAATAACCATTATTTTTGGTTTTTCAATTTTAGTTTTATCAAATTTTATTCCAACGATTTATTTTGGTGTCTTTACTGGAATTGCAATGTTGTTAGCTATGATATCAGTTTTAACATTATTACCAAAATTGATTCTAACTTATAAACCATTTGGTGAAGAGATTAATAATCTTACATGATAAATGATTTATTAGGAAATTTTTTTAATAATTTAAATTTGTTTGATATTTTTTTTATAATTATACTTATCTATAATGTGACTCAATGTTTGTTGAAGGGTTTTTCATTAAGTTTGATATCTTTTATGAAATGGATCTTATCCGTTGTAATTACCATAATATTAGTTCCAAGAATTCAACCCTTAGTTGGAGAATATATTCAATCTGAATTTGTTAACAATATTGGTCTAGGAGCAGGAATTTTTATTTTAACGCTTTTTGTCACAATTCTTATCGGAAAAACATTAAGCAAAGCTATAACTTGGACCGGTGTGGGAACTATAGATAAAGTATTTGGTTTCTTATTTGGTTTTTTTAAGGGGTATATAGTTTCAGTTTGTTTATTCACAATTTTAAATTGGTTTTATCCTTATCAAAATTGGGGTATATCAGCTAAAGATGCTTATTCATTTGAATTAATCAGTAAAGGTAGTCAAATGTTAATTGAAGAATTTCCTTCAAGTGAAGATTTTATAGATACAAAAGAAAAAATTGAAAAAATATAATTTAGATAAATTAAGGGAAGAATGCGGTGTCTTTGGCATTTCTAATCATGAGGATTCTTCTGCATTAGTAGCTTTAGGGTTGCACGCTCTACAACATAGAGGGCAAGAAGGTTGTGGTATTGTCTCTTTTGATGGTAAAAATTATCACTCTGAAAAAAGACAAGGTTTGGTAGGAGATCATTTTACTGACCCTGAAACTTTAAAAAAATTACCCGGTAAATTTGCTATTGGGCACAATCGGTACTCTACGACAGGAGAAACGTCTTTGAGGAATATCCAGCCATTTTTTGCAGATTTGCATATGGGTGGTTTAAGCATTGCTCATAATGGAAATTTAACCAATGCACTATTGTTAAGAGAAACGCTAGTAAAGGAAGGCGCAATTTTTAGAACAACGAGTGATACTGAAACAATTGTGCAGCTAATTGCAAAATCAAAAAGGGAAAAATTTTTAGACAAATTGATAGACGCTTTATTTCAAATACAAGGTGGATATTCTTTAGTTTTAATGACAAATAAAAAATTAGTGGGTGTAAGAGATCCGTTTGGTATAAGACCACTAGTTATTGGCAAATTAAAAAATTCTTATATTTTTGCATCAGAAACTTGTGCCTTAGATATAGTAGGTGCAACATTCGTTCGTGAAGTTGAAAATGGTGAAATAGTCGTAATTGAGAAAGATGAATTAAAATCAATAAAACCATTTCCAAAACAAAAATCTCGACCTTGTATTTTTGAATTTATTTATTTCGCCAGACCAGATAGTTTAATTAATAATAAATGTGCTTATGAGTATAGAAAAAACCTTGGCATTCAATTAGCTAAAGAGACAGATTTAAATGCAGATTTGGTAATACCTGTGCCAGACTCAGGAGTGCCAGCTGCTTTGGGTTACGCGGAACAATCTAAAAAGAAATTTGAACTTGGTTTAATAAGAAATCATTACGTAGGAAGAACTTTTATTGAACCTACACAAAATATTAGAAGTTTGGGTGTTAAGCTTAAATTAAGCTCTACAAAAACTGTTGTTAAAAATAAAACTATCATACTAATTGATGACTCGCTTGTTAGAGGAACTACATGCTTCAAAATAGTTAGAATGCTATATGAGTCAGGTGCAAAAGAAGTACATGTAAGAATAGCATGCCCCGAAATAAAATATCCTGATTTTTACGGAGTTGATATGCCTACAAATACAGAATTGCTTGCTTACAATAAAAATAATCAAGAAATGTGTGATTACATCAAAGCAAAAAGTTTAAAGTTTTTGAGTTTAGATGGTCTCTACAATGCTTTAATAGGAGAAAAAAGACGATCAAACTTTCCCCAATTTAGTGATCATTATTTTACCGGTGAGTATCCAATAAAACCACATGATAATTTAAAGGGAATTAAAGTAAAACAGCTATCTCTCCTCAGTGGTAAATCAAGTAATTAATTAATTAATTAATTATCAATAATCTATTCTTTCTGTCTAAAAATATCAAAGACTCATTAACGAATATTGGTGATGAATTTAATTTAGAAGGAAGTTTATAAATTTTTTCAATCTCACCACTTTTATCAAATTGAATTAATTTAGAATTTTCTAAAAATATAAGTATTTTACTATTAACTAAATAAAAATCTTTAATTTTTAATTCTTGTTTTTTGGTGTCTTTAAAATCTGAAACTTTTTGAGCTACATCATAAGAATAAATAATCTCTCCACTTTGTATATCGATAGCTAATAAATAATTATTTTTACTTATCAAAAAAATATAATTATTTATCAAAATTGGTCTTAAAAATGATGAATAGCTTTTCTTACTTAAAATCGAACCGGTTACACTGTTTAAAACATAAAAACTTTCATTGGATGAAACAAATATGTTATTTTTGTAATAAACTGGATTGCTACCATAAAAAAGATTATTTAGGCTTAAATCTAATGATTTATTAAGATTTATAAACCAATTAAGTTCTAATGTATTATTATTAACTGAATAAAGAGATCCGTATGTGTTTAAAAAAAATATTTTTCGATCACTCAAAACAATATTATTTTTAAATTTATTATTTATTGCTGTTACCTCTGATGGTATTAATTTCTTTAAATTCCCCTTTTTTTTATCTAAAATAAATAAATCATTATTCTGGTTTGAAGTGACTAAGTTGTTTAAAGAGAGTTTGATATTGGATCTAAACGGTTTTTTATAATTTTTTGCCCATAATAATTTCTCTGAATTATAATTATATGCATAAATATAACCAATATTATCTGAAACATAAATCACACCATTTTCAACAATTAAATTCAGTTGTTTTTGAAAATTTTTATATTTTTTTTTATAGAAATTAAATTTTGAGATAATAGTTTTTAATTTTAATGAATAAACAATAATATTTCCTTTATTGTCATGCAGTATAAAGTTGTTATTTTCAAATAACGTGTACTTATCAACTTTATGTCTAGTTAATTTTTTGCTTTTAAAAGTTACTTTATTTAAACCATTAAATTTTAAATTTTTAAGATTATTATATTTATTAAAGTATATATCAGACCAATCTCTATTGAGAAAAGGTTCTTCGATATTAAAATTGAAATTTTTATTAAAAGTAATTGTTTCTTTGTAAGGTTTAATTGTTGTGTTGACTTCTTTAAAGTCTTTAAAAATATTTTTATTTTTTTTTAAGTTAATATTGTTGTCATTTTTCCAAATTCCACTTTTTTTATCAAAAGAACAATTGCTTAGGATAAGTAAAGCCAATAAAGCATAAAATAATTTCATTTATTTTATTGGATCAATTCTTTAGCTAGAGGTTTTAAAGTTGAATTATTTTTTATTAAACTTTTTAAAATATCGTTACCTTCTTCAATATCTGATCCCTTAATTAAATATAAGGCCTTTTTAAATTTGATAAGATCACTGTTTTCACTTGACGAGATAGTTTTTTCTAAAACTTTAAAGTAATTAAGTATTTTATTTTTATCTAAAACAAGCTCTTTTTCTATAATAGTGTTTAAAGCTAATATTGAATAAAATTGGTTCTTGCTTAAAATAATTTCCTCATAAAGAGCTTTTGCATCACTTTTATTATTTGAAGCTAAATACAGGCCAGCTTTAATAAATTTTTCAGAGTTAATAATATTTTTTTTTTCATCCTTATACTTAATAAAAAAAGAGGAAAAAATAATAACTAATAAACTTAATAAAGAAACATAAACCTTTTTTCTGTGAAGTAAAAAAAAATTGATAAATTTTTTTTTAAAATCTAAATTATTTTCTATTTTTTGTTCCATTTAAAAAATTGTTTGTACTTGGAAATTTTCTTAATTTAACCTCTCTAGTATATTTTTTTACAGCTTTTTCAATTATTCTATTAAGGTTTACATACTTTTTTACAAATTTTGGGTAAAATCCACTTAAACCAAGCATATCATCTGTAACTAATATTTGTCCATCGCAGTTTGAAGATGACCCTATACCAATTGTGGGAATTTTTAATTTTTTTGTTATCTCTTTAGCGGCATTTGCAGTTAAGCATTCAAGTACAATTGAAAACGCGCCTGCGTTTTCTATATGTTGTGCATCTTTGAGAAGTTTGCTTATATCGTATTTTGTTTGACCTTCAATTTTAAATTTTTTTTTAAATTGTGGAGTAAAACCAATATGTCCCATAACAGGAATTTTATTTTCTACCAATGCTTCAATAATTCTATAATTCTTATTATTACTTTCTAATTTTATAGCATCACATTTAGTTTCTTTCATTACCAGCTTTGCATTTTTTAAAGCTTTTTTTTTATTTTTATAACTGCCTACAGGCATATCAACTACAAGCAAAGATTTTCTAACGCTCATTTTGACACTTTTTGTGTGTTGAATAATGTTTTTTAATTCAATTTTATGAGTATTTTTATGTCCATAGAGAACATTGGCCATTGAGTCTCCAACCAAAATTATATCTACGTAATTGTCTAAAATTTTTGCAATATTCTTTGAATAAGCAGTTAAACTTACGATTGGAGACTTATTTTTTTTTTGTAAAATTTTTTTAATTTTTTTGTTCATTACTCAAGCTCTATTGTACTTGGTGGTTTTGAAGTAATATCATAAACAACTCTATTGATTCCTTTAACGTTATTTATAATTTTATTAGAAATTTCATCTATAAATTCTTTAGGAAAACTATAGTAATCAGCTGTCATGCCATCTTCAGAGGTTACAGCCCTTAATAAACAGATATTTTCATAGGTTCTTGAGTCTCCCATTACTCCCACAGTTTTTATTGGCAATAAAGCAGCATATGCTTGCCAAATTTTATTATAAAGTCCTTTGTCAATAAGTTCATTAATATAAATACTATCTGCTTCTTGAAGTATTTTTACTCTTTCTGGCGTTACATTTCCAATAATTCTAATTCCAAGTCCTGGACCTGGGAATGGATGTTTAAAATTGATATTTTTTACTAAACCAAGAGACTTTCCTAATATTCTTACTTCATCTTTAAAGAATTCTTTCAAAGGTTCAATTAACTTTAAATTCATTTTTTTTGGCAACCCTCCTACATTGTGATGAGACTTAATCTTTGAGCTTTTACTTCCAGTTGAAGATTTACTTTCAATAATGTCTGGGTAAAGAGTACCCTGAGCTAAAAACTTTATATCTTTATATTTTTTGGATTCTTTTTCAAAAACTTTTATAAATAGATTTCCTATAATTTTTCTTTTTTTCTCGGGATTTGAAACATTTTTTAAATTTTTTAAAAAAAGTGATGATGCGTTTACAAGTTTAATATTAAGACCGTATTTCTTCTTTAATACTTTATAAGTATATTTAAATTCATTTTTTCTCATCAATCCTGTGTTAACCATCACGCATATTAATCTTTTTTTAATTGCTTTATTAATTAATAGTGCGACCACACTACTATCTACACCTCCAGATAAAGCGCATATAACTCTATCTTTTTTAACAGAATGTTTTATTTCCTCAATCAGACGTTCTTTTTGGGATTTAACATTCCATTTTTTTTTAATTTTACAAATTAAAAATAGAAAATTCCTGAATAATTGTTTTCCATTATCTGTATGCGTTACTTCTGGGTGAAATTGAACTCCATAAATTTTTTTTTTTGAATTTTCTATTATTGTCAACTTTGAATCTTTAGTAAATGCTATTGCTTTGAAATTTTTAGGTAATTTTACTACAGCATCTTCGTGACTCATCCAAACTGATTTTTTAGAGTTTAAAAAATTTTTAATAAGAGGAGATGTTTTTTTTTTAAACAAAAAGGCTCTTCCGAATTCTCTTCTACTTTTTGATGGTTTAATTTTACCTCCAAATATTTTTGAAATTAGCTGAAGACCGTAACATATACCTAATATTGGTATCTTTTTTTCAAAAATTTTTTTTGGAACACTTTGAAATTTTTTTTTTGTAACAGTTGAGGGGCCACCCGAAAGTATTAAACCTTTGACATTATTGTAATTCTTTAATCTATCGGCTTTTTCAGGTGTGATTATTTCTGAGTAAACTCCTAACTCCCTCACTCTTCTAGCGATTAATTTCGTTACTTGAGAACCAAAGTCAATAATTAATACTTTATCTTTTTTATCTTTATGAAATTGCATTTATTTCTTTAATAAATTTTCAATTTCAACTTTTAAATTATCACTTTTTTCGCAAAAATTAATACAAATAGATTTTAGTTTAAAATTTAACTCTTTACTTTTTTGATAGTCAGAAGAACTAAGCTTTAATTTCGCTAAATCATAAATCGCTTCTTCATTTTTCGGATTTAGCAAAATTACAGTTTTTAAATTTTGTTCTTCTAGGTTTGTTTTATCTTGTTTGTGAAATATTTTTGCAAGATATAAATAGGATAATTCCCTTTTTGGGTTATAAACAATGTCTTGTTCAAATTTAAATTTTGCGTCTTCAAATTTATTTTTTTTATATAAATCAACACCAACTGTATAATATTCTGATTTAGCTAATAAGAAATTAGGTAAAAAAAAAGTGATAATTAAAATATTTAAAATTTTTTTTATCATAATTTATAATTTATAGTTTTTTGTGTCATTTCAACACTATGGACCATACTCTCGTAAAATCCAGCCTTTGTTATTTTAACAAAAGTAGCTCTTTTATTGATGTCTTTTAATTTTTCAGCACCAATATATCCCATTGAAGATCTCAATCCACCTTGCAATTGATAGATAATTTTTGACACTTTGCCTTTATATTCTACTCGACCTTCTACTCCTTCAGGCACAAATTTAGATTTATCTTTATTATTATTTTGAAAATATCTATTTGCCGATCCGGCAGACATTGCTCCAATTGATCCCATTCCACGATATTGTTTATAAATTTTTCCATTAACTTTAAATTTTCTTCCAGGACTTTCATCTGTACCAGCAAATATTGAACCCATCATTATTGCATCTGCTCCAGCTGCAATAGCTTTAGCAATATCACCTGAAAATTTTATACCTCCATCAGAAATAATCTTAATCTTTTTATTCTTTAAAGTTTTTTTAACTTCCATTATTGCAGATATTTGAGGTACACCAATTCCAGCCACCATTCTAGTAGTACAAATCGACCCTGGTCCTATTCCAACTTTAATTATATCTGCACCTGAATTATACAATTTTTTTGCAGCTTCTCCGGTAGCAATGTTTCCAACACAAATAGGTATTTTTTTTATAATTCTTTTAATATTTGATAAAGTTTTTAGTACTTTTTTACTATGTCCATGAGCTGTATCAATTACTAATAAATCAATTCCATTTGAAGCAAGTGATCTTGCTCTGTCTAAATCTTCTTTATTTGTTCCTATTGCTGCTCCCACAAGTAGGTTTTTATTTTTAACTTTTTTAACTTCGAGTGATTGATTTTTAATATCTAAATTTCTGTGAATTATTCCTAAACCACCTTCTTTAGCGATTGCTATAGCCATTTTAGACTCTGTGACTGTATCCATTGCAGAAGATAAAAAAGGTACTCTCAATGAAATTTTTTTTGTTAACTGTAAAAAAATATTTGTATTTGATGGAAGAACACTTGAATACTTTGGAAGAAGTAAAACATCATCAAAGGTAAGTGCTTCCTGAATTGTATCCATATAAACTTATATACAATTATTAAGATTTATAAAGTCTTTAAAATTTCACAATGTAAATAAGTTTCTTTTGATTCTTTTCGGCTGGACTCTGGTTTAAAAAAGTTCACTTTTTCAAATGTAGATTTTGCAAGGTTTTTTACTTCTAAAAAGTCTTCTCCCATAAAAACTTTAGAAATTAATACACCTCTAGGTTTAAGTGTTTTTTTTGCAAAATTAATAATTTCTACACTTAATTGATTTGTTCTAATTGAGTCTAAAGATTTGTTACCTGTGGTATCGGCAGCCATATCAGAAATAATTACGTCTAATTGTGAATTAAAATAGGATAATGCTTCAATTTTAGTCTTTTTATCTAGAATATCTCCTTTGAAAAATTTTACGTTTTGTAAAGGCTCCATATCTTTAATATCTATTGACATAATTCTACCCTTAGTAATTATTTGACTTGCTACTTGAGACCAACCTCCTGGAAAAGATCCTAAATCTAGTAAATTTGTATTTTTTTTAATAAACTTATATTTTTTGTTTAGTTCAATTAACTTAAATGAGGCTCTTGAACGATAGCCTAAAGTTTTAGATTTTTTAAAAAACTGATCTCTATGTTGTTTAATTTTCCAAGAATTGCTTTTTTTAGTTCTTTTTGATTTCTTCATTACAAAATATCTTCATGATTATCATCAGATATTTTTTCCACAATTTTTTTATTTTGATTGTTAAACATTATTATACTTATTGGAATCGATATCAAATAAGATATTCCAAAAAATAAAAGGGTTTCCAAAGTATAAAATAGTAATGCAATAAAAACTACGCCAATACCTAATAATAAAAAAACAGTAGCTTTAGGTGAAATTGAAATTTTTTTTAGAGCTAAAGTAGGAATTTTGCTTACTAATAAAAATGCTATTAAAACTGTAAGATATGGTGTTATTTTTTTTATATCTATATCGATATTTAAATTCGTCAATTCATAAATTAATGGCATCAAAATTAATAGTCCGCCAGCTGGTGATGGTATTCCTTCAAAAAAATTATTTTTCCAATCTTGTGCTTCTTCAAATTTTGTTAAATTAAATCTTGCTAACCTTAGAACACAACAAACTGAATAGATAAGTGTTATAGCCCAACCTAATTTTCCATAGTTGTTAAGCTCCCAAAAGTAGAGAGTAAAAACTGGAGCTATTCCGAAACTCACAAAATCTGTTAAAGAGTCTAGTTCTTTTCCAAACTCTGATGTTCCTTTAATCAATCTTGCAATTCTGCCGTCTAGTGCATCTAAAATAGCTGCAAATAAAATTAATGTTACTGCTAAACTAAAATTACCATCAATTGAAAATTTAATAGAACTTATTCCGAGACATACCCCGGCTAAAGTTAAAATGTTGGGTAATAAATATCTAGTTTTTTTAGATGAAACTAATTTAAATTTTTTATTTTCTTCCATTACTCTGAGGCTAATAAACTTTCCCCTGCTACAACATTTTGACCAAGTTTTGCTAAAACTTTTTTATTTTTAAAATAAATATCAACCCTGCTACCAAATCTTATCATTCCTATTCTGTCTCCCTGTTTTAAATCCTGACCTTGTTCTACCTCACAAACTATTCTTCTTGCTACTAGACCAGCTATTTGCACAATAACAATTTCTTCTCCGTTGATTAATTTTATTTTATAATAATTTCTTTCATTTTCCTCGCTAGCTTTATCTAAAGATGCGTTTAAAAATTTACCAGGTTTATAAAAAATTTCTTCAACGTTTCCTGATGAAGGTACGCGGTTTACGTGACAATTAAACACGTTCATAAATACGCTTATTTTCGTGAAAGAAGTGTTTTCTAATCTTAATTCTTCTGGACCAGTTTTTTCAGAAATATCTGTAATTAAACCATCCGCAGGGCTCACAAGATATTTATCATCTTTAATTGAATATCTTTCTGGATCCCTGAAAAAATAGTAGACCCATACAGTAATTAATATAAATAATATGCCAAAAAATTTAGAGAAAAATAAAACAATAAATGTGGCTAGTATAGAAATAGCTAAAAATTTGTACCCTTCTTTATGGATTTTAGGAAATATAGTATTAAACATAATTAATAGTTTGATAATTTTTTCTTAATATGTATAAAAATCACAGTTAATCAATCTATATTTTATGGCAAAAATTAAAG
>MDTB01125120.1_pt1 | contig 30197 bp, 29 predicted proteins | sample 811161 | NCBI WGS metagenome assembly MDTB01 (sample SAMN05326650, study PRJNA326480) | marine metagenome | isolation source: seawater | place: Mediterranean Sea | collected 2009 | reverse complement strand
TGTAGAGATACTACTTGCCGCCATAGGATTGACACTGCTTCTAGGTGCTAGCCAGATGGCGTTTCCTCTCAGGGAAATGTGGAAGCGCTTTAGAGAAGCGTAAATCTAGCATAGATTGCTTGAATAACCTATTCCTACTCGAAGTAGCATGTCTGACCGCTGCCCGGGGTGTGGATCAAAAATGGATATTGGCGGCCTGCCTATCTCCATAGGCGGCTTCGATATGTATTGCACGACGTGCGGACACATTTGGCACATCAATTAGGACAGGTCATTTCTAGGCCAGTCCTCTGGTAGAATTAGAGGGTCTACTATATCGTCAGCGGCAATCATTTCAACAAGCATTTCTCTCAAATGCTCCATTCCCTCCCCCGTGATTGAGCTGATGGCTAAGTCATTCCCCATTTCTGCAGATTGGTGTAAGTCTAATTTACTGTGAACGACGAGGATTGGCCTCTCTGAGATCAACCCACTTACTTCTTCAAGGAGATTCATTTGCTCGTCTAGGTTAGTCGTTGCATCTGGCGTTGGATCTATCAAGAACAAAAGTACATCCCCCACATTCTCCAAGGCCGCAATGGCCTGCATCTCGATATTATTCCTCTCGACCATAGGCCTGTCTAGAAGACCGGGGGTATCGACCATCTGATATTTTCTCCTTCGATGCATGAAGTGACCAAGGTGTAATTGCTTGGTAGTGAATGGATATGCCGCGACCTCGGGCTCTCCGCTCGATAGAGAACTAATCAAAGCAGATTTGCCTACATTGGGAGATCCGGCTACCACAATACAAGGTTCGGTAGAATCTATAGAAGGTAGCTTTCTTAGTATATCACGAGCCTCCCCCAGCCATTCTATTTCTGGAGAAATTTGCTCAATTATTGAAGAGAATCTACCATATGCCGATCTTCTCGCCTGGTGAAATCCATCTATATCCCTGAGCCTTAGAATCTTTCTTTGAGTATCTCCTGCTATCGATCTTACTCTTTCTGCCCCCCATTGAATCGCACCTAGACTCTTCCTGTAATTGTCATTACCGACAGCTGCGTCTACGAGAGCTTGATCAAATTCGGATAAGGCATTCAAACTGGGCCACCTCTCAACGTATGCAATAAGTGTCGTATCAATTACTGCAGCCGCGGACTGTACCATCTTATTCATCTGCTTTCTAACTCTGTGATACTTATCTGGATCCTCTACGGTATCCGACTGTCTACTGGCCTTTCTGAAAGCCTTATCGAGAATCTCATCTGTTTTCAAAACAGTTGGGATTTTCCTCCATTCGATTGATGCCATGTGTCTTCCTGACTCTACGACAAACCCTTTCCTATTCAAGACAGTAGCCAGAAATTGTATGGATTTTCAAATCAAGCCCTTTTTCTATATGGACCCCGCCGAAAGCACATGCCCGACATATCCAGTACACTTCCCGATTGGGCGATAAAGATTCATCGAGCCCACGGTTCTCCAGAATTGAATGATATTCAGGATGTTTTTCATGGTCCTCTTTCAAGTCGTAGCGCTGGGCTGAGAAAGGATGACATCATTGAGATAATTATTGATTCTAGAGCTATTTCTACTGGTAGTGAAAATATTGCAAGGGGGATGCTGATCGGAACTACAAGAAACGCTGTTGAGATCATGGATGATGCCGGCATATTCAGATCCATAGCCCGAGATGTGATTGTGGAAGTAAGGCTGATCGCCCATATGAGAGTCCCCTATCTTGAAGATAGGGAAATGATGACCTTCGAGAAAGAGGATATGCGACGTAGATCAAGTATGCAAGAAAAGGCTGAGCAGATGGCTGATGGCGGCATGGATAGCCACCTGTGGGGTTGAGAAATGGGCGGCTTAGAAGGTAAAGATTGTGTGCCATGCAGGGGAGGTGTACCTCCTCTAGACGAAGAAGATTCACTGGAGCTGCTGAGTCAAATTAATGAGGATTGGTCACTGATAGAAAATCATCATATTGAGAGGACTTGGGGCTTCGACAATTTCGAGGACGCTCTAGAATTTGTAAATTCTGCAGGCGGAATATGCGAAGATGAGGGGCATCACGCTGATTTCGAATTGGGATGGGGAAGGGCCAAGGCAATTATTTGGACTCACAAGATTGACGGTTTAACAGAGTCAGACTTCATTCTAGCCGCTAAATTGGACCTTCTGGGCTAGGAATTTTCATGGATACCGTTCAAGATACTCTGAACAGCAGAAGAACTGTTTATCGATTCACAGATAAAGTAGTAGAAAGATCTGATCTAGAGATGGCATTTGAGGCCGCCAGTAACGCCCCTTGTCACAAGCAGACACACCCCTGGAATTTCTATGTCTTAGGAGAGGAAACAAGGCTAAAGCTACTACCTACGGTGATTTCTATGGCTAAACAGAAAATCACCAAGGGCAATGGAGGCGAGTCCGTGACCTCTGTTGACAGAGCGGTTTCGAAGATTATTGATGCTCCCATATTAATCGCAGTTACAACTAAACTTAGTCCCGAGGATTCTTTCAGGGAAGAGGAGGACTACGCAGCAACTGTTTGTTCCTTGCATAATCTTGTTCTATCCCTGTGGGGAGAAGGGATTGGATCGCAATGGAGTACAGGAAGTATCACAAGGCATTCTTCCACATACAGCGTACTAGAAATTGATGAGGAAATGGAAAGGATTGTTGGATTCCTCAAGGCCGGTTATCCAGAATCTATTCCCAACAAGGAGAAAAAGAGTCCAAATGAGATTAGGAAATACCTACCCTAGGAAAATGGTGATAACATGAAGAAAGTGATATACCCCAAGGTTGGAGGTGTTGACTCAATAGAAATACTAGACGTCGAAGAACCTCAGGCTTCTGAGGGAGAAGTGGTTGTTAGAATCCATAGGGCGGGCATAAATTTCGCGGATCTTATGATGAGGCAGGGGCTATATGGGTCGAATCCTGATTTTCCATTCACGCCCGGTTATGAGGCGTCTGGAGTAATAATTAGTTTGGGCAAGGGCGTAAAGGGACTAGAGTTGGGAGATAGAGTTCTTGCAATGACTGGTTTCGGAGGATATTCAGAGAAGGTTTCAATCCCCAGTTCTAGAGTTTTCAAATTACCAGATTCTGTAACTTTTGACCAGGCGGCCGCGATCCCCGTTACCTATGGAACAGCATACCATATGCTATTCCACCTAGGGAGGATTTCCCCCGGCGACTCTGTACTAATTCATCATGCCGCGGGAGGCGTGGGAACTGCTGTCGCTCAATTGTGTAAAGTTGCAGGGGCATCGGTTGTGATTGGCACTGCCTCCGCACCAAAGAAGGAGTTCGTAGAGTCAATTGGAGTGAAGTTTGTAGACAGGGAAACAGAGGATTTTGTCAAGATTTGCAGAGATATGACTGGAGGCAAGGGAGTTCATCACGCTATTGATCCCGTTGGCGGGAAGAATCTGATGAGATCATACAAAGCCACTAGAAGAGGTGGCAAGGTGTACTTCTTTGGCGCATCATCTGCAGTTAAGGGAGATAAGAGATCTATTATCTCTGCATTCAGAATGTGGTTAAATACGCCAAAATTTAATCCAATTAAGATGATGTCATCGAATAAAGCTATTTTTGGGGTTCATATGGGACTTCTGGATGATAATACAATCTTTGAGGGACATCTAAGCGCACTTTCTAAGATGCTGGAAGATAATGAAATTGATCCGATAATAGACAGTATTTGGAGATTTGAACGCGTCTCTGAGGCACAGATGCACATGCATGACCGTAAGAATCGTGGAAAGATACTCCTTGACTTTGCTCCAGAGTGATAGCGTCCCTAATGCCCCTTAATTGACCTAAAGCCTAACTGGCCTAGTGGCACCACAGGCTTGACATTTCAGGAGAGTGGTCCTATCCTCCTTGATGAATCTCGTATCTGGGGCTCTGCATTGGTTACACAGGATGAATGTCTTGACATAGCTCACTAGTTTTTCCTTGATTCTCTTGGGCGGCACTCTTCCCTTCAGCATTATTCGCGATTGTTCCCTAGTTCCTGAAGTTCCTAGCTCATTGAGAAGATACTGATACACATGATTTGCATCCCTGTCCATTGCGTCAACTACATCTGAGAAATTTCTCAGAATGGTTTGACTACCCTCAATCAGTATTTCTGGTTCCGGCATAGTCCATCTTGACCTCTGACTAATTCCTTCTGGAATTCTTTCACGAGCCCTGTCGAGAAGTTCTTCGTAGTCGAAACCATCCATACTGTTCCGAACATACCACTCCTTTTCACCCCACCGGGAGATACGACTATCGGGCAAGGTAAAATCTTGATACCTCTGGGAGGGGTCATGGAAGAGTCACTAGAGGTCATGGTCGCGAGAACAGAGGATGATGCAAGACTGCCAACCAGAGGTAGTGAATATGCAGCGGGATGGGACCTTTATGCTCTTGAAGAGTCTGTAGTCCCATTTAGGAAAAGCGTGAAGCTACGAACTGGACTGAGGGTGGCAATTCCCGTGGGGTACGAAGGACAAGTTAGGGCAAGATCTTCCTTGGGCTCAAAGGGCCTAATACTGCCACACAGCATTGGAACTATTGATGCAGACTATAGGGGCGAGCTGTTTGTTCTTATGACATGGATTGGGGAAGGCGAATCATACACAGTAAAGGCCGGAGAAAGAATCGCCCAACTATTGATTTCTCCGATCCCTGAGGTTTCTTTCAAGGAGGTTTCAATAGCACAATTGGGAGATACCAAGAGAGGAGATGGGGGATTTGGGAGTACCGGTCGTTTCTAGCTGCCTGCAACTAGAGATTTTCAATACTCTATTCTCAATAGGTTCATAGGAAGCGGATGGTGGCCCAGTATGATGACAAGTAGCGTGGATGATTTACGAGCCACCGTAGAAGAATACCGTTCCAAGGGGCTCAATACCCAGCAGATCGCTGATGAGATGTCCCTTTCCCAGACCACCATCAAGTGGCTTTCCTCTGGCGGAGTAGGTTCTGAAGATAGGCCTAATGACATTAGAGTAGGATGGAGGTCTATTGCTGTTAAAGCCGGAAGGATAGAGGCGATTTCATATGTCTTCTGCGATATCTTAGAAGAAGAAATTGGAGACGACGTAGATACCATCGTTGGAATCAGCATCAATGGAATCGCATTTGCTCAGGCCATAGGCGGACAGCTAGATCTTGACTTGGCCGTAAGTAGGAGTATCAGTGATGATGGTGCCGGACATATTTCGGAGGTCTTCGCTGACGTGGAAGGGAAGAAATGTGTTGTGGTTGATGACGTTCTTTCTGGAGGAACAACTATGGCTAAGACAGTGAATAATCTAAGAGCGGCCGGAGCCGAAGTAAAGTTATGCCTGGTTCTTGCTAATAAGTCCCACAGAAATGAAATCGAGGGCGTTCCTCTGCGTGGACTTGTCAGAGTAGTGACTGTCTGAGGAAGAGAAATGCACTGGGCAGATTTCAGAGCTCAGAGATTGTCTGAGAGGGAAGTACCGCAAGTAATAGTGTCTGGGATAACTCCCTCGGGCGAATTTCATATTGGCCATCTTAGAGAAATTCTAACGGCTGAGATGATCCATAGGGCTTGTCTCGATTCTGGACTTGAGTCAAGGTATGTCTTCATTGTAGATTCTATGGATCCATTACGCAGAGTGTATGACTTTCTATCTCCTGAATATGAGAAATATATTGGTGTGCCTTTAGCATATATTCCAGCGCCAAGTCCTGATGGAACGCCAAGTACTGATTCTGGTAGCTATGCTGATCACTTCTTGAATCCATTTCTAGAATCCCTAAGGGAAATAGGAGTATTTCCGGAAATAGAGATGAATCATGAGGCTTACGAAGATGGGAGATTCTCAGAAAAGATTGACCTCGCCATAGGCAAGAGGGAAGAGATTAGGGAGATCATTATGAATATCTCTGGAAGGGACCTGCCTAAAGACTGGTTTCCCTACAGCCCTCGTGGTTCAGATGGAAGTATGGATGGAGTCCGAGTTACTGGTTACGAATATCCCTTTGTCCATTGGGAGGACTCCCATGGCATTACGGGGAGGGCCGATATCAGGAAGGCAGAAGGAAAGATGCCCTGGAGAATTGATTGGGCCGCTCGATGGATAATACATCAAGTAACCTGTGAACCTGCAGGAAAGGACCACGGCGCCGCAGGAGGAAGTTTCGATACGGGTATACCGATTTGTGAAGTTCTTGGAGGAAAACCCCCTGAGAAAATAGTTTATGAATGGATTCAACTCAAAGGGATGGGGCCGATGTCGAGTTCATCAGGAGTTACAATAGGACCGATGGAAGCCCTTTCATTAGTTCCTCCAGAAATCCTCCGATATGTCATAGCAAGGAGTAAAATTGGGCGACATATTGAGTTTGATACTGGATCCGCACTGTTCGAAATGGCTGATGAATACGAACGACTTCTTTCTAGGGTCGAAACTGGTGAGGTTACAAAACGCATGCAGACGAGGATCGATACCAGAAAAGGGGCCCTTAGACTGAGTCAGGTTGTAAGAAACTCTGATCCCTCTGAATCTATTGGAGGTGTTTCTTTCAGGCATCTATCTATGCTTGCACAAATTAAGTCCTCGGATGATGAAGTCTGGGGATCTTTGAGAAATAGCGGCCATCTATCTGGAGAACCTGGGGATTCATTGGCGATTAGATTGGGCAAGATGAGGAATTGGATCGATGGAAAACACTTTCCCGAAGATGCAAGAATAGTAATTCAGACCATTATTGGAGAGGAATTTAGTGATAATACGACAGAAGAGCAGCGGTTGTTTTTGAGAGGATTAAGCAAATCTCTGGAGAATTGCGAATGGGACCAGGATTCCATCAAAGATACGATTAGGGAATGTATGGGAAATTACGGACTGAAGGGAAAGGATGGCTTCGCGGCACTATACTGGGCCCTACTTGGAAGAAGGTACGGACCGAGGGCATCGGCCCTGATTTCTGAGATGGATAGGGATACTTTAATCCAGCTTCTGAAGGGTGTGTGAAGGGCTTAATCATGAGAACTGACCACCTACCATTCCCAATGCCTGAACGCCCTCATTCATTAGTTCAAGAGTGGAAGAATCTGACATTTATGCATTGGGAGGTTGATCCAATGAAGTTAGCCAAGTACATTCCAGATGGGCTGGAGATTGATCTCTTCGAGGGTAGGGCGTTCATTGGTACAATTCCATTTACTATGGCCAATGTCAGGCCAAGGCTATTATTCCCAATACCTGGAATATCCACTTTTCCTGAAGTTAATATCAGAACTTATGTGAGGAAGGGGGGGCGTGGAGGAGTTCTTTTCTTGACGCTCGAGGCGCAGAGCCTGATTACTTGCTCCTATGCGCCAAAGGCCTATGGGTTGCCATATAGATACTCAGTAGCTAGTGTCCAGTCCAGAAACGGACTATATCGGTGGAACACCAGTAGAAAGGACGGTAGTCATGAGCTAGTTGGTGAATGCGAATGGTACGAGCAAGACGAGTCGGCGCTAAAGGGAACTCTAGAAGAGTTTCTTTTCGAAAGGTACTGTCTTTACACATTCCATCGGGGTAATTTGTGTATAGCCTATACTCATCATGAACCCTGGAAATTTGGCCTTGGAAATGTGAAATTGGACTCTAACTCCCTCACTGAAGAGTTCGATCTGGGAATTGATGACGTCTTAAGTCCCGACTTAGTACACGTTTCAGAGGGAGTATATGTCAGAACTTGGTCTGCGGAGGTGGTCAGATAGTTCTCGAAGGCACCCGTGACGTATTGATTCTCGATGGAGATTGTGGTCTCTGTCACCGCTTGGCGAACTTCTTAGATAAGCGAATTATTGATAGAGAATTATTGGCGTTCAGACCGGGTAATTCTAAGGATGCTGAAATGCTATTTTCTAGAATGCCGGAATCGTTGAGACGTGCCGATACAGTATACCTGATTAGAGACGGAAGAACATACATACGATCCGCGGCGGCAATACGTTGTCTTCTTTACCTGGGGCCTCACTGGAGAGTCATTTTCCCACTATTGTGGATAGTTCCCCTCCCCCTTAGGGATTTATCATATCGAATAGTTGCTAAATACAGACATCTCTTCTTCAAGCGTCCTGAGAAATGTACTTTCAGGGTAGATTAGGTGATTAGATGAAAATAAGGCTACATCAGTTTCTATCTAGGACTGGGCATTTTAGTTCTAAGAATAAAGCCAAGAATGCGGTTTGGGAAGGCTCCATTTCGGTTGGAGGAAGAATTGTAAAAGATATTTCATATGAGTTCAATCCTGAGAAGAGAGAGGTTCTTTTCAAGGGCATTAAATTGAGTTTGCCTAGTAATTATGAATACTTCATCTTGAATAAACCCGCAGGAGTGATATGCTCGAGAATAAATAAACACGAGAGGTCCCTAAACAAGAATTCAGTTTTTTCATTATTCGAGGGGCATATTGATTCAAGGGCATTAGACTCTCTGGTCACAGTAGGAAGGCTAGACGAAGGAACTACTGGCCTTCTGATAATAACCAATGATGGGTCATTAGTGAACGATATTGCCAATCCATCAAAAAATATTGGCAAGACCTATCTTCTCAAAGTATCTAAGAGGATTACTCCCGAGTTAATCAGTTCGATTAGGACGGGAGTAAGTATTGACATTGCCAGAAACGAGATAGTCGAGGAATATTTGACTATGCCAGCTGAAGTAACAAAGATCAGTGATTACAGTATCGAGGTAACAATATTCGAAGGTAAGAAAAGACAGATTCGTAGAATGGTGGAATCTCTTGGAAACAGGGTACTAGAATTACATAGAACATCTATCGGAGGATTAAATTTGGACACTTATTCACTGAACTCTGGAGAATACAAAAAGGAATCTCGAGAAGTCATCATGGAGAGAATTAGAAAATAGAGATTATTCGAGTGTAGAAATTTCTAATAATCGCGGCTCTGGAGTGCCTAGCTGCATTTCAGCTATAGCTTCTACTTCCATCTTAGCTCCAGCCATAGTAGTGACAAATGGAATATTGAGTTCTACGGCTAGTCTCCTCATCATATTGCCGTCCAGTACTGCCCCTCCTGTGGCAGTGGGGGTGTTGATAACTAGCTGAATCATTCCCCTTCTCATTAAATCGAGAGCATCGGGGGACTTCCTGTCTTCAATTCTATAGCATGTGTCGACATCCACTGACCCGTTCTCTCTGAGCACAGAAGCAGTTCCAGGAGTGGCGTAAATCTTGAAGCCCATATCTTGCAGACGCTTTGCCAAAACAATTGTGCCTTTCTTGTCCTTATCCTTCACAGTGATATAGACTCCTCCAGAAGTAGGTACAGGGAGCTCTGTGGCCATCCTAGCTTTGAGATACGCGGCGGCTGGCCTCACGTGTGACCCCATTACTTCCCCAGTTGATTTCATCTCGGGACCAGGTGCAGGATCTAGGCCTCTAAGTTTTATGAATGGGAAAACAGGTGCCTTAACAGATACTGCCTCGGTCTGAGGCTCGGGAATATCAAGTGATGATAATTTCTCCCCTAGAGCTACTCTTGCTGCAATTCTGGCTAGAGGCACTCCAGTGGCCTTAGCTACAAAGGGGAACGTTCTCGACCCTCTTGGATTAACTTCTAAAACAAATAATTCCTCATCCCTTATGGCGAATTGGATGTTATAACAACCCCTAATTCCTAATTCCAGACCAATAATAGTGGTCCATTCCTCTACTTGTGAAAGTACACTTTCAGAGATATTCTGAGGAGGGATAAAGCAGGTCGAGTCTCCTGAGTGAATGCCAGCCTCCTCCAGATGTTCCATAATAGCCCCAATTAGAACTTCTTCTCCATCGCAAACTGCATCGACATCGAGCTCTACGGCATTGCCCAGATACTCATCAATGAGAAGTGGCCGATCAGGGGAAAGATATGCCTCACTCATGTATGTCTCTAACTGCCTATCATTGGATAATATCTCCATTCCCCTTCCCCCTAAGACATAAGACGGCCTAATGAGGACTGGGTATCCAATGGAAGATGCTGCCTTTCTGACCCCTTCTGGATCTGTAGCAGTCATTCCCCTAGGCATCTTTAGTTGACACCTCTCTGCAAAATCCTCGAATCTCTTCCTATCACTAGCCTCATCAACGGCCTCTGGAGTCGTTCCTTCGATAATCATGCTAAGACCCAATTTTTCCAAATGGGGTAGGCTGTCTGAAAGCGGCAAAGCCAGGTTTATAGCCGTCTGTCCCCCGAACTGGAGAAGAATTCCATGAGCTTTCTCTCGGAGTAAAATCTCGGAAACTGATTCCAGATTAAGAGGATCGAAATATAGTCTATCACTGGTATCGAAATCAGTTGAAACTGTTTCTGGGTTGTTATTTATTATGATTGCTTCATGCCCCATTTCTCTTATTGCCCCTACTGCATGGACACACCCATAGTCAAACTCTATTCCTTGACCGATTCTGATAGGACCTGATCCAATAACGACTACTCTTTGCTTGGATTTGGCTTCTAGACCTGGAACTAAATCAACACCATTATCGCCGGTCCCTCCTTCATATGTCGAGTAGTAGTAAGGAGTAACTGCGGCGAACTCTGCTGCACAAGAATCAACCATTCTGAATCTCGGGTGGATGCTTAATTGATGCCTTCTGATTGTCACGGCGGCCTCTCCCCTTCCCGAGGGTAAATTCTTGAAGCCAGAGTGAGGGAATCCACAGAGGGCATCTGCAATGTGTAGATCGGTAAATCCCACCCCTTTCCATGATCTCATCTCAGCCTCTGGTATCTCTGAGGGACGAAGTCCCATCTCGCCAGCAGCCCTAATCTCGGTCTCAACTGCAGCCATCTTCTCAAATCTATGTAAAAACCACCTAGTTACTCCTCCGGTTAGATCCCTAACATCCTCTAACGAATACCCTCTTCTGAATGCCTCCATGATTGCGGACATTCTCCTATCAGTGGGAACTCTCAGCCAATCTTCTAAAATCGCAGTGGGGAGTTCCTCCGAGGACCTCTCATCCATAGACTCGCCTCCGGAAGAGTCAGCCATAGTCAGCGGCCTTGGATGGGGTTTACCATACTCTAAACTAGCCCATGCCTTGAGGAAAGCCTCTTCAAAACATCTTCCAATTGCCATGACTTCCCCGGTAGACTTCATGGATGTCCCTATGGTTCTATCCGCTGTCCTAAATTTATCAAATGGCCATCTGGGTATTTTCACGACACAGTAGTCCAATGTAGGTTCAAAAGCTGCAGTAGTCCCCCTTCCAGTTATTGGATTTGGAAGCTCGTCTAGGGTATATCCAACAGCAATCAATGCGGCCATTCTAGCAATTGGATAACCTGTCGCCTTTGAAGCCAAGGCTGATGACCGGGATACTCTCGGATTGACTTCGATTACTCGGTACTGCCCTGTGGACTGCTGTACTGCGAACTGAACATTACAGCCCCCCTTGATATTCAGCCTTCTAATCAGCTTCAAGGCCGCATCCCTTAGCATCTGATGGTCCTGATCTGATAGTGTCTGTTGGGGGGCTACGACTACAGATTCACCTGTATGGACGCCCATGGGATCTAGATTCTCCATAGTACATACAATAATTGCATTATCAGCGGCATCTCTCATTACCTCATACTCGTGTTCTTGCCATCCTAGGATACTGACTTCGATCAGAACCTGCCCTATTGCTGATTGCAAAAGTCCCTGACTTGCAATTTCAACAAGCTCACCCTTGTTGAAAGCAGTACCACCGCCCAATCCCCCAAGAGTGAAAGCGGGACGGATCAAGAGGGGGTATTTTCCAATTTTTTCAGCAGCGTCCAACACCTCGCTGATTGACGAACAGGCTACTGCCTCGCAAACTGGAAGATCAATACTCTCACATACTCTCTTGAAAAGATCCCTATCTTCGGCCTCATCTATAGATGCTAGATCGCATCCAATCAACTCTACACCTAACTCATCTAATGAACCATCCTTGGCCAATGCAGAAGCGATATTCAATGCTGTTTGACCTCCCATACCTGCTAGAATTGCATCCGGTTTCTCAATCTCCAGGATTCTCTTAACGACCTCTGGAAGAAGTGGCTCGATGTATATCCTATCTGCCATTTCTGGATCATTCTGAATAGTTGCTGGATTGGAATTAATCAAAATTACTTCATATCCATCGTCTCTCAAAGCCCTGCATGCTTGCGACCCTGAAAAATCAAACTCAGCCGCCTGGCCAATCCTAATCGGTCCGCTTCCGAGAATCACTATTCTTGAGAGGTCGTTTCTTCGAGGCACTAATCTCCACCTCTCCCTATGATGGCTGGTTGAGGATCTCCAGACAGATGATCGGCAACTATCTCGGCAAATCTGTCGAAGAGCGGAGATGCATCATGCGGCCCTGGGCAAGCCTCGGGATGAAACTGGATGGTGAATGCCGGTTTACCGACTAGATCGAGTCCCTCCACAGTCTTGTCATTGGCATTTACATGCCTAACTGTAAATTCAGCCTCTAAAATATTACTTCCTGAATCGGAGCAGGTCCCTGATGGATGTGGTGCTAGCATTCCTTTACTGGGATCTTCTACGGCGAAACCATGATTTTGACTAGTTATGTTTACCTTACCAGTTACTAAATCTACAACAGGTTGATTGGATCCACGATGACCGTATCTGAGCTTGTATGTCCTCAGTCCTGCGGCGAGACCCATCAGCTGGTGGCCCAAACAAATTCCCATTACTGGCATATCTGACCTAACTGCCGCCGCGAGTGATTCTCTAGCGATTGTAGCTGTCCCGTTGTGAGCTGGGTCTCCTGGGCCGTTAGATGCGAAGAGGGCGTCTGGCTTCCAGTCGTCGATTATCTCTTGGAATGGCATAGAAGCAGGGCACCAGACCACCTCAAATCTCCTACAGAGCTCCCTGATGATGTTATACTTGATTCCACAATCCAGCACTGCCAATCGAGGTAAGCTTTGGCCCCTGTCATCAGTAGCTCCCGGATTTGCAATTACTGGCTCATCTATAGTTACTGACTTTACCAAATCTTCATGGTCAGGAGGAGTCATTTTTGATAGTAATCTTTCCATCTCACTGACCTTATCGGCAGGTCCAAAAACACATAACAAAGTCCCATATTCCCTAACTCTTCTTGTTAGATCCCTAGTATCTACTCCTTGAATTCCGGGGACTCCATGGGATAATAGTAAATCATGGATACTGCCAACAGAATCCCTATGATCGGGAATAGGCATCATCTGTTTGCATACTACTCCTCTGGGGTGTACTCTCGAAGACTCTGAGATTTGAGGTATTATCCCATAATTGCCCAACAAAGGCCATGTGAAAGTTAGGACTTGGCCAGCGAAAGAGGGATCGGTCAAGCTCTCCTGATAACCGGCCATACCGGTTGTGAAAACCAACTCTCCCTGAGCAATCGTTTCAGCACCAAAAAGAACTCCGTTGTATCTGGTTCCGTCCGCCAGGATTAACAATCCTGGGGCCTCACTAGGAGGATTTCTGCTCTGTGAACCAACTAGTTCATCTGCAGCATCTGGGAAAATCGGCGGGTCTGAAACTCCCGGAATACCCGCTCCGGGAATGAAGCCGCGTTGCGGTCCCGACTCCGACATCAGCAAAGCTGCACAAATACGTCACTTAATCATTGATGAAGAAATATACATTTTCACTTATTGGTCTTCGTTTGTAACTAGTACCTTTCCATCCTCACTGGGTATAACTGAAACGGACCCTCCAGAAAAATCCTCAGGTCCCTGCGGGCCTAGATATGAGTTCAGAAATACAGCAAGTGCAGCAACCTCTGAATGGGGTTGATTGCCTACTGCGACATTGTAATTGGCTAGCCCGAATAACTCGCCGGGGACCTTTGTCCCACCTACGACGATGACGACATCGCCCTCTGAGGGAATGTTATTTGTTATCTCGTTCCAAGGCTTCCCATACATGGTAAGATGAACAATTGTCCCCCCTGACTTTGAGAATGACCTAAGCCACCTCATGGGCCTGCTCTCGTAGCTACATTCGAACTCTCCTCCGAATCTAGAGGTGACTGATCTCCATGTTTCTATGGGAGTAGGGTCGTCATCTCCGGATAGTATTACTTGATCGGCACCAAACGCTCTGGCGGTCAGTCCCAAGTGGGAGGTCATCCTCTTGTCTCTATCTACTCGGTGCCCCAACCTCAGGACAGATACTTTCAGAGCTGGGTCATCCGTCATGGTCACCCCAGTGGAGGAATTCCTTCTTCGTTTGTAATTGGGCTATCCTGAATAGGGGCTGTAGGAAATAAATCCACGCCCATATTCATCATTGTACTCCTGACCCATTGAAGAAGAATCGCGTCCCAGAAGAATGTTGTTGCCATGCCCACCATTATTGCCATTGCCACTAGTCTTCCTGAAGCAAATATTGCTACTTGCATTTCTATTTCCGGGCCTATAACGGCATTACCTAGTGGTTCCAGAATGTAGAACATAATTATCACAATAAGAATACCTCCAATATTATTGAGGATTGCATTTCCTGTTTCCCTACCTACTGACATGATAAAAGTGGCCGCCAAGGCCAAAAAAGGTATGATTATACTTATTTCCCTGAATGTGAACTCCCCAATCAGAGATATTGGGATATCGGCATCTCCTAGTGAGGATCCTCCTTTGTCCACAGATATCCACCAGAAGACAGCAGTCATAGAGGCTAGAGCTCCGGACACTAGGCCTCTGAAACTAATCATTTCCCTGATATCGTGACGATCCGCAGGCTGGAGCCTCTGTATAATCGACTCCATTAATTCCAATGATTCACTGGTCGGGCCCTCGGGGGCATCAGATTGCTGCATATTGCCCATATGGGCATTTAGGGCCTCTTCAGAACCTTGGTCCCCCATCACCATCGCTGTAATGCGACTCGGTCACATCATAAAGCATGCGTCGAATGGCGTACCGTACATGCCCGACTGGCGACCTAAACTCAGATGCCGCGATGATGGAAATCCTAGAATTATGGGTATTCTCAATATTACCCCGGATTCCTTTCACGGGCAATCCAGATATGAAACGGTAGAGATTGCAACTCAGGCCGCTATTTCCATGGCGATGAATGGAGCTGATTGGATAGATGTAGGGGGAGAGTCGACTAGGCCGGGATCACGGGCAGTCTTGCCTGAGGAGGAGGAGTCTAGAGTGGTACCAGTCATTCAGTCGATAAGAGACGAATTACCCGATATAGGAATCTCAATAGATACTAGGAGGTCTTCAGTGGCAATCTCATCTTTAGAGGCAGGGGCTGACATGATCAATGACGTTTCATCGCTAGGGGATCCGGAGATGTCGAAGGCAATAGTAGAATCTGGATGTCCCGTCTGCCTGATGCACATGAAGGGAATTCCTGAAAATATGCAAAAAAACCCAAACTACTCTGAAGTGGTTTCTGAAGTCAGGAGGCATTTGGCTGACTCCTCGTCGAAGCTAAATCTTCTGGGAGTAGATAACTCTAGAATTATTGTTGATCCGGGGATTGGTTTTGGGAAGCTCCTGAAACATAATTTATCGCTACTGTCAGCTGGTAGGCAGATTTTGCCTAATGACGATATGGGGCTGATGTGGGGAGTAAGTAGAAAAAGTATGTTCGCTGATCTTCTGGGAAGGGATTCTACTGCGGATAGACTTGCAGGAAGCCTTGGGGTCGCTTCAAAAGCACGTAGCTATGGTGTTGATATTATCAGGGTCCACGATGTCGCAGAGCATGAGGACCTGTTTTCCACGATTAACTCTCTGAGGTGAAGTTTTGACTGAGGGTGGCAATAATATTATCGACGTCTCTCCTGATTTGAGACTCATAGGCACTGCACATGTCAGTACCAAATCTGTAGAGATCGTCAAAGAGCAAATTGCTGAATATGAACCAGATATTGTAGCTGTTGAGCTGTGTAATTCGAGGCTTTCCTCACTTAAAGAACCTGAATCATTAGATTCGGATGATTTATTGAAAATAATCAAGGACGGGAGATCTCCGATGATTCTTCTACAATCGGCATTGGCCGCTCAGCAAAGAAAAATGGGATTGAGCACAGGGGAAAAACCAGGTGCTGAGCTTCTAGTAGCGGTGAACAGCGCGGAAAGCTCGAATATTCCAGTTGAAATGATTGATAGAGACATAGTAATCACACTTAGAAGGGCATGGCATCGAATGGGAATTTTTGAGAAATGGAGAGTGCTCAGTACCCTTCTCTGGGATGACCAAGAAGAGGATGATGAATTATCCATTGATGAGATCTTGGGAGACTCAGATATGTTGAGTAGGATGATGGAAGATGCAAGAGAGGTAGCTCCGGGGGCTGGAGAGGTCCTTATTGATGAGAGAGATGCCTATCTAGCTGGTAGGATACAGCAGATTAGTGGCAAGGGAAAAATTTTGGCGGTTGTTGGGGCTGGTCATCTGGAGGGCATTGTCAATAATCTCAATAGGCCATCAGAGAAAGTAGTTACAAGGCTGAATGATCTCAGCACAGGGCCGCCAAAGAAGATATGGCCGAAAGTAATAATGGCAGCCATACCACTTTTCCTGTTCGGATCAATAGGGTATATGGCATACAATGGCGAGATGGATGAGATTAGGCAGACTGCTGAGACGTGGCTGATACTCAATGCCGTACTTGCGGGACTTGGCGTGTTGTTAGCTAGAGGGCATCCTCTGTCGATTTTAGCTGGTGCATTAGCCTCTCCTATCACTTCACTTAATCCAGCACTTGCCGCAGGGTGGTTCGCGGGGTACACACAACTGAAGGTTGCATCGCCGACTGGAAAAGATGCACAGGATTTCCTTAAACTAGACGATTTCTCCCTTTTCTGGAATAATAGGGTTGGAAGGGTACTAATGGTTACAGCTCTGGGAAATTTAGGTTCAAGTGTTGGTGCGTGGCTAGCTGGTGGCGCCATATTCATGCAACTTTTCAGCTAATTTTCTTGTCCCCAGTCGAGAGAGCTCCATCCTCTTTCATGCACATAGTAAAGTACCAACTTAGTAACTACTTCTAATCCTGCGATTGATGCCGCTATCACTTGATCGGATGTAAATATCCATGCAATGATGAAAGTATCAGTAGTGGCGATAACTCTCCATGATATGGTCTTGGCCAAACTACGTTTTTTTGTTGCGGGCATAGGGGGCACCATGGACAGGCATAAAATTACTTAATCGCCTCGATTACAACCGCTATCCCTTGCCCACCCCCTATGCATGCTGTAGCGATACCGTATCTCCCCCCTCTTCTTCTGAGTTCTAATGAGAGAGTCAAAAGGAGTCTTGTTCCCGTAGCTGCGAGGGGATGACCAAGTCCGACTGCCCCTCCGTTAACATTTACCTTTGAGGGATCTATACCCAGATCTTTGATGCAGGCCACACATTGTCCAGCGAAGGCCTCGTTGATCTCCCAAAGATCAATATCCTCGACTTTTAGCCCTGCCTTCTGCAGGGCTAGATTACTACTTGGAACAGGTCCGTGAGCCATGATTTTAGGATCGATCCCTACTATTCCCCATGATACTATTCGGGAAAGGGGCGAATCTCCATCTGACTTAGCCCTTGCACCTGACTTTACAACAACTGCGGCCGCACCGTCAACTACCCCGGAGGCGTTTCCGGCGGTTACAAGAGAGTCGGGGCCAAAGTGCGTCCTAAGTCCGGATAGAGATTCAATCGTTGTCCCTAGGACCACGTGATCATCGTGAGATGCGTCCAATACACCTTGTGGAGTGGACACCTCCACTACTTCTTCATCCCAGACTCCATTTCGGATGCTCTCCTCAGTCTTCTGGTGACTCATGGCTGCGAAATTATCTGCATCCTCTCTGGAAACTTCAAGCATCTTACAAAGTTCGTCACTGGTTTGAGCCATGAAATAACCACATACATCATCTCTCAGATTGGTAAAGAAGTAATCTTCCATATCACGAGGGATCTCTTCACCTTTTCTCGGTGGCCTCCCTAACTTGTAGGAGGTCCTCTCATCTCTAAGGACATGTGGCGCTTGGCTAAGATTCTCCATGCCGCCAGCTACTACTGTCTCAGCCTCTCCAAGCATGATCATCTGTGCCGCCGATACTACGGATTGAGCCCCACTTCCGCAGAGTCTGTTGAGAGTCAGCATAGGGACCTGATGAGGTATACCGGACAATAATCCGGCCCTCCTGGCACCGAAAATAGCCTGAGATGATGTCTGCAGAGCATGCCCCATTATCACGTGGTCTACTTCTGATGGTTCGGTACCGGTCTTCTCCAGTGCGCCCTTGATTGCTATTGACCCCAATTCCTCAGCACTGATTGAAGCCAATCTTCCTCCTTGTCCGCCGTCTCCTCTTTTTCCACCCAGCCACTCGCAGAAAGGCGTCCTGGCGCCGCCTACAATGACTACATCGTTATCTTCCATGCATGACGCATGGGGATAGTGCTCAAGAGTCTGACTATTGGTCGCCTCTATGACTGGTCGCCATCGGTCATTGAACCAAGATAATCAGGTAGCTCTACGCCTGACATCTTTGCAACATCGTGTATGGGCGGCAAGCTTTGAACTAGGCTACTCACGAAGTTACTAGTGGCAGAGGACCCGTCGGAGTTGTTACCGCTATCCCAGACAGTGATCTTATCGATTTTCAAGTTCCTGATTGCCTCGGTTTGAGCTGCTACCATGTTCTCGATTTTCTCGACCATGAGCAATGTAGCCGCGGCCTTTGGATCTCCAGCGGCACTAGACACCAGATTGCTGTAACCTTGTGCCTTTGCATCGAGGACCTTCTGAATTCCTTCAGCTTCAGCCTCGTACTTAGCCAGTATGGCATCGGCCTCTCCTCTGGCGACCCTCCTCTGCCTCTCAGCTTCTGCATCAGCGGCTATCTCTATCTGCTGCTTCTGTATACTAATCTGAACGATTTCGCTTGCCTTCAATCTCTCCTCTTCCTCGGAGTAGAATGCCTTCTGGATCTCTGCTTCGGCTACTGCCTTGGCTACATCGGCCCTCTGTTTGGCGGAAGCTTCGGCTTCTGCTAAATCTGCATTAGCCCTAGCTATCTCGGCTTGAGCTGTATTCTCTCCTGAAATTGCCATAGCCTCCTGTTGCTCAACGAAAACACGCTGGTCCGCCTCTGCGGCCTTTCTTCCCTTCTCTGCGGCCGCCATATTCTCTGCGACTGTGATTTCTCTCTCCTTGCTTGCGATAGCGGCACCGATTGCACCGTCCCTCTCAGCATTGGCAACGTCAACTCTGGCATTCTCCACAGCTGTTGCCGCGGCCTTCTTACCGATACTCTCGATATAGTCCGACTCATCTGTAATATCGACAATGTTGACATTTAGCTGAGTTAATCCAAACTTTCTAAGCTCTTGGTCAACATTCTGAGTGATTAGGGATAGGAATGCATCACGATCTTGGTTGATTTGCTCGATTGTCAGGGATGCGACAGTGAGACGCAACTGGCCCAGGATGATTTCTTCAGCTAGCTTCTCTATCTCTGGAATCTTGAATCCCAAGAGTCTCTCGGCCGCATTGGCCATGATGCTTGGCTCCTTACTGACGCCAACTGTAAACGTACTTGGAACGTTAATTCTGATATTCTGCAGAGAAAGCGCGCCTTTCAAGTCGATGTTGATTGGCATTGGCTTGAGAGAGATGTATGCATAGTCCTGGATTAATGGCCATACTAGTGCCGCACCACCATGGACTACCCTGGATGGCTTTGCCTTTCCATCGACCCCCTTAGCGGTTCTTCCATAAATCACCATTACCTGATCCGGTGGGCATCTCTTGTATCTCTGGGCGAAGAATATTACTGCTGCTACCAAAACCAAAATGATTGCAAAAATCATTATTGTCCCTATAGTTCCACCGTCTGCTCCACCATCTTGTCTCAGCGTTGCCATTAACATTCTGTTCACTCCAGTCTCTATGAAGCGGGCACAGGTCATGAAGTCTTTCCCGAAAATTGGAGATTATTGGGTTATGATGAGAAATCAGATTCTCTTTACTATCAGAACTTCACCCATCGTATCGACCACTTCAATTAGCCTTCCAGTTCCAATTTCTTGCTTGTCCTCGGATCTTGCATTGTAGGTGCTGAGAGAACCATTGGTCTCAATCTGGACCTGCCCTACGCCTTCGTGGGGAATCACGAGATATATCTGGCCCTTGCAACCAACAGTATCTACAATGTCCACGTTGCCAGAAGATTGCATGGCCATGAATACCTCAAATAATTTTGCAGTTCCATACATTGATGCTGTTCCAGCTATTCCACCTGCTGCGACTGCGACCGGATCGGTACCATCTGATTTCAATACCCAGAGTCCGGCCAGACCGAAGAACATGAGGAACGCCATGACGCCTTGGAACGTTAGAGCCTTGAATGACGCGTCTGAGCTCATCACATCTATTTCCAATCCGAAGAGTCCTTCGAAAACACCCTCGGCGACACCTCCTACAAGCATAAGTACGAACCAGAGAAGGAAGAGGATACCTCCTAGAAGAGCAGAAATCCCAAAAATCCACTCTAATCCTGTTGCATCTCCTAGCCCTACGAGGTCGAAGAGGTTGAAATCATTGATATCCACCATAGCCCCTCCTAGGGGATAGGGCATTTGACACATTCGGCGTATTTCGTTTCTAACTAGTAGTTGGGAACTCCCTCACAACACGCCTCAACTACCCTGTAGCACCTGGGGCATTCCATATGTTGCCTCCTAGGAACTGCATCACCTCTGAAACCACATATGCAACTCATGGATTTACAGTGGTCGGAGTCCATGATGAATGAAAGTTGTAACTAGGATTTATTCTTCTCGGTGATTTTTCCTACTTTTTGTTATTTCTGATGGCCAAATATCTCTCTGCGGCTAAAATCGGACCCAGTGATGAGCCTGTTACAACTGATGTGATAACGAGATTCCAACTACTGCCAATATACTGATCGAGAGTAGTGTAAACGAATAGTGAAATTAGGATCATTATGACGGGAATAGCGAATCTCCTTAGGAAAATCTGGTATCCGCCCATTTGGTCATAGGCTGGATTATCGATTATACGATCGATCATGTCATCAAAGCCAGGCTTCTTGGCTGACATAATTCTCAGCCTATTAGCCACGCTAGTGCGCCTAGGACTGTCATCAACACTGGAATCGCGTACCAAACTGCTCTGACTGCCTTTGGAGTCTTGTCTGCCACATCGAGAATTCTACCAGTTTCGTCTCTGATGAATTCTGTCTTCTCCATCTTTGAATAGACTTCAGAGAACTCCTTTTCATGACGTGCTAAGAAGATTAGGAAGTATATTCCGAGCATTAGCGAGCTACCTCCCGAAACATTGAGGAGGATACTGAGCAATTCCAGTAAGGCGCCTGATGAACCCAATTGAGAACCCAGCAATAACTGACCTATTCCTAGCATAAACCAGAGTAACGAGTCCACTCGTGCCATAGCCCGGGGAGAGGGAAGTGATTCATCAAGCTGTTCCCGGCAGTACCTTGCTAAGCGACCTTGGGACGATTATTCCAAATTGCCCATGTGCCCTTGGCTGTGGCTATTAGCGTGTCAGAGGAGTTCCTTAGCTCCCCTTCCATGTGAGCTAGGTTCTTCCCCCTTCTTACCACCCAACCACTAGCAGTGAGTAGCATCCCCTCGTGAGCCGGTCTGATGTATGAGATTATGATTTCAGCAGTGGCACACCACTCATCGGGGTATATCTGTGAAAGTAGAGCGCCCCCAAGAGCGGTATCTAGAATCGATGCGTGTAGCCCCCCATGAGCAACCCCCCCTGCATTCAGATGTTCCTTCGAAACTGTTACCTCGACTACACACTTACCATTTCCCAAGGATACTGGCTTGAGTCCTATCATCTTTCCAAAGCCGGGAAATGTCGGCGGGAATTCTTGCCCCTCTTCCATAGGGTTGCGAGTGAGTTTCTTCTAATGACTCCTGAGGTTGATTTTATCATTCACCTGTCTGGACAGCCCAAAGCCGAGAGTAAATTCCATGTTCCTCCAACAGAGATTCATGTGTTCCTGTTTCCGAGATTTCTCCCTTGTGTAATACTGCGATGATATCTGCATTCCTAACCGTAGAAAGCCTATGTGCAATGATTAGTGTTGTTCTGCCTTTTGATATTTGGGAGATCGACCTCTTCAATGCGGCCTCTGTCTCATTGTCCACGTTGCTCGTAGCCTCGTCTAGAACTAGTACAGGGGCGTCTTTCAGTACGGCCCTAGCTATCGCAATTCTCTGCCTCTGGCCTCCTGAAAGTCGGTGCCCCCCCTCTCCAATATCAGTATGCCACCCATTAGGAAGTAATGCAATGAACTCAGTAGCCTCGGCGATACGGGCCGCATCTTCTACAGACTCGATAGGCGCATCGGGATTTCCATATCTTATGTTTTCAAGTACGGATCCTGGAAATAATGTAGTATTCTGACTAACTAGAGAAATGGATGCCCTGAGGGAGTTCAATGTCAAATCGCAGACTTGGTGCCCATCCAGAGAGACTGTTCCTGATTGAGGATCATGGAACCTCAGTAATAGCCTGATCAGTGTGGTCTTTCCAGAGCCGGTTGAGCCAACTAGGCCCACTGTCTGGCCTGCTGGTACCACCAAATCGAGGCCTTGCAGAACTTTCTCCCTATCCGGGTATGAAAATTCAACACCGCGAAATTCTAACTCTCCAGTGACTTTCTTCAATTTTACATCCCCCTCCACAATTCCGACTTCGGTGTCTAACAGGTCAAGAACACGAGTGGTTGATGCCATCGCTCTCTGGTAAAGATCGAAGGTCTCTCCCAGCCTAGTTAGCGGCCATAGAAGTCTTTGTGTAATGAATACAATAACTGAATATGCCCCTAGGCTAATTCTCCCATCCAACGCCATCCACCCACCTACTAGCATATTTGCAGAGAATGCAAAGAGAATCGCCATCCTGATAATGGGTACGAAGGATGCAGATAGTCTGATTGCCTCCTTATTTGCTTCTCTGTATGCCTCAGATGCTTCACTGACCCTAGAAGCCTCTCTCTCCTCTGCAGTGAATGACTTAATCGTAGTTATGCCCTGTAGGTTATTGTTCAGAAGGGAGTTCAAATCCGCTACTTGTGATCTTACTCTTGAGTATCTAACCCCTATTCTCCTCTGGTACATGAACGACCCTGCCACGATAATTGGTATTGGGACAATTGCCCATAGTGCGACTTCCGGTGCAACGGAGAACATGATTCCTCCTACAACTATGATCGTGGTTGCGACTTGAAGAAGATCTGTAGCTCCTTGATCTAGGAACCTCTCAAGTTGATTGACATCATCATTCATAATTGCCATCAGTCCACCAGTTGATTGTTGTGAGAACCACTGCATCTCGAGCTCTTGTATGTGTGAGTATGCAGACATACGCAGTTCATGCTGAGCTGTCTGAGCGAGATTTCTCCAAAGGACCGCATAGAAGTATTGGAAAAGTGACTCTAGGACCCATATGACGACTGTTATGCCCGTTAGGATATACAGCTGAAGGTGAACATCCTCGTATCCCATGTTGGCGAGAAATGAGTTCTCCCTTGCTGAAACTACATCGATTGCCATCCCAATAAGAACCGGGGGTGCCAGATCCCAGACTTTGTTTAGTATAGAGCAGATTGAAGCTAGAATGACTACTGACCGGTGTTCCTCAAGCTGAGAAAGAAGTCTGGAAAGCGGGTGTCTGACTTCTGACATAACACCGCCGATACTACTTGGAGTATGAAGATGCCGAGGTTACAAAGTCGCTAGAGGCCCGCCCGTCCAAGAGTCGGCCCAAATATCGAAGGCGGCGATTGAGGGCTCTCCTGTAGAGTTGGTCCTTACTGCATATAGGTCTCCTGCTGAAACGAAATCATCCGAGTCCCTGTCCTCCCACTCAAATTCCCACCATGTTCCATCTGAGGCGGTTACGTTTGAGTATGTTGAGTCCATTCTCAAAGACGCCATTGTAACTGCGTTTGTGTCATTGGTGGATAGCCCCCTAATCTCAATCTCTTGGGGATACGCCTCGGATACCAGATTCTCTGGAACCGCCCCTGCCCAAACTGATATTCCTCCGAACTCCGTTGGCCCATTATACGGGTCAAACCCGAGGGGGGCCCTGGTCATACCTTCGTTAATCTGCAAATCGACTTCATCCCCAGTCCTGACCTTTAGCACAAATTGCTCTTCCTCTCCCGAGTAAGTCTCAATTGCCATTATTCTCGGAGGGTTGTCTCTTAGCTCAATAATTATCGAATGTGTGGAATTTGATGTGGTCGCAACCTGCTGTCCTGAGTCCTGATCCCCGGTGATCCTCCAATCTAGATTGGATATCGTCGTAGTGTCAAAGCCGAATGGCGGAACATCGTCCGTGTGCCCCTGGGAAGAAAGAATAGCGAACTCTACGAAGGGATCAACATATTCTGGCTTCGCATCCCTTCCCTCGAACCACACACTGCCCACTCTGATATTAGTCACATAGCCTCCATCGATTACCTCATTGTTGTAACTGTAAGTCCCAATGGTTACTCTGGTGGATATTGATCTCAATTGCTTGTTATCATCTTTGGATACCCCCCAGTGAATCTCTCCAAATTGCCCTTGCACTGTTGAAGAGGATGTTGTCTCAATACTGAGCCTGTCATAGTAGTTCGCATAATCAAGCACATTGAAAGAATCCTTATCGGATAAAATCTCGTTTAGGAGATCCGAAGTCAGGGGGAAGCACCCATCTTCGGGGCATACTTCCTCTTGGGCCCCGAAGCAACCGGTTACACTGGACAGTGCTATGAGAACCACTACTACAGCCACACGGACCATGATGCCGGGTGGCGGATTACATAGATGAGGGTATGCAAATACGGTCATTAGTTCGAAATGAACCATGCGAGCCCCCTATATGGGACAATACCTTGGGAGGTACTGTCGAGGAGGGATTCCATGCATACGAACATACTTGTCGTTTACAAGAAGAACTTCGAAGAGGTGCACGATATGGCACTGGCGACCATCAAAGACGCATTGGATGAGCTTGTCTCCGAGGAAAAGGCCCGTGTAGACTACACGGCCAGGGAGACTGTGAGAAGGGCAGATTTTGTCGGTCCCGACCTAGTTATCGTTTTGGGAGGGGATGGGACACTTACTTCGATAGCACATTCCATAGATGACTCCACTCCAATAATGGGCGTCAATAGTCATCCCAGGATGAACGATTCGGATGGTTCTTATGGCTTCTACATGGGAAGTGACCCAGAGAATTTCAAGAGTGACATTCGTACAGTTATCCAAGGCGGCGGGATCATCAATATTCTGCCGAGACTTCAAGCCGAGATAGTGACAACTAGTGGGAATAGAATAAGAACGGATCCTGCGCTAAATGATCTGCTTGTGGCGAATACTCACCAATATCAGCCTTCTAAGTATACCATTCATAGATCGGAAGATGGGGAAAATGAGGAGATAGATGCGTCACAGCAATCCTCGGGGTGCCTATTCTCCACATTCCTGGGCCAGGGGGCTTGGTTCAGACACGTTGCGAATATCGAGGGGACGACATTTCCAGTGGAGGAGATTGATGATCACTACCTATTCGTATCAAGGGACCTCCCCCGCGGAGACAGGAAAGAGGATGGCTCGTACTGGTCTTGGACCAACAAGCCTACTCTGATGACTAGTGATATGCACAGGGGATACGTAGTTGCCGATGGATGGGACGAGTTTCACTTCACTAGGGGCTCAACTGTTAGCATCGATCTTGATGGCCCAACTCTGAAGCTTCTCACCTTCAGGAGCACGATCTATGACAGGGTCACCAAATGGATCGATGCTTAGCCTAGAGGATCTGCTCTAAGAACAGCTTAGTTCTGTCATGCTTCGGGTTATCGAAGAACTCGTCAGGAGTATTCTGCTCAATTAGAAGCCCCTCATCAAAGAGTATGACTCTGTCAGCCACTTCCTTCGCGAAGCCCATCTCGTGAGTTACCACTATCATAGTCACATCCTCCTTCGCAAGATCTACCATTACATCAAGCACTTCCTTGATCATCTCTGGGTCGAGAGCCGAGGTCGGTTCATCGAATAGCATGATCTTGGGGTCCATGGCCAAAGCACGGGCAATTGCAACTCTCTGCTGTTGACCGCCAGACAGCTCTGAGGGGTATTTGTATGCCTGCTCGGGTATGCCAACCCTCTCCAGAAGTTCAAGCGCCCTAGATTCTGAATCAGACTTGGACATTCCCTTAACTTTCATTGGAGCTAGGGTGATATTCTCCATTATCGTCAGATGAGGAAATAGATTGAATTGCTGGAAGACGAATCCTACCTCTGACCTGACATACTTCAGATCCTTGATCGAGGTATCTTCATCGATGGTGATTCCATCAATCTCTATGGTTCCGGCACTATGGGGCTGGAGCCTATTCAGAGTTCTTATGAATGTAGATTTTCCAGACCCTGAAGGCCCTAGAATAACTATTATCTCACCTCTTGTCACTTCAATATCAATTCCATTAAGGGCCCAGAAATCTCCAAAATTTACTTTCACGCCTTCTGTCCTGATTATCAATTCGTTGTTAGTGGTCATGCTACGTCTCCTCCTCCTTCCTTAACCAATCCAAGGCTCCTCTCCACGTTCATGGAGACCCTGGAAAGGTAGAATGCGAAAACCCAGAATATTAGGGCTGTGAAGTAGACCGGCTCTAGGAAGTCCCCTAAGAACCTGAGATCGGTATTCGCCATCGTCTTGGCGATTCTGAAGAAGTCGATGATCTCGATAATGAATAGCAGAGTTGTGTCCTTCCAGAGTCCTATGAAAACGCTAACAATAGAGGGCAGTGTGGTCCTGACAGCATTAGGTAGCTCAACTTGTAGCTTGATTTGCATCGGACTAAGTCCCAGGGCGAGAGCGGCTTCCTTCTGGCCACTATCCACTGCTTGCAACCCCCCTCTGATCACTTCAGCTATGTAGCAACCTCCGAACAGACTGAATATGGCCATCATCCTGACAATATTGTCAAAATCCTCGGGATTTGTGAAAAGAGGGTCTGCAACATCTGGCAAGAGGTACATTGCGAAGTATAGCCAACAGATCAGGGGGCCGGATCTGACAATCTCGATAACCCCGATTCCTGGCCACTTAAGGATAGGCAGGTCACTCTGTCTGGAGAATGCCAGGAAGACTCCAATTGCGAATCCCAGAACGCAACCTGCCGCCGCTACAACCAGATTGATCAGTAATCCGCCCCATCTAGCAGGAGGGACTCCGTCCCGGGTAATGAGCTCCAATTGAGCCTCGAGAATACCAAAACCAGCTAGGGCGCCGGCAATATCCTTGATGAATTCTGGTGGGTCGAGTAGAATGATAGTCAGGAAGAACGTGGAAACTGCCATCAATCCAATATTCCTCTTAGCACGGTTAACCCTGTACTCCTCTACGCGATCAGAGTAAATTCTCATTGTGAAAAATAAGGCTAGTGAAATCAAAGATGCTAAGACGAGTCGGGAAAGGACCTTTTCAATATTGTAATTGGCCTCCAGAGGGTTTCCCGCGAATAGAAGCACTACTGCGGTGACTGAACCGAATCCAAGCAGGAATGATCTGACGGAGGTCTTAGATGTCCCATAGGCGGCTCCTGCTAAAGCCCATACTAGGAAAATAATTGGCCAAATCCTCCAGTTCTCCGAAACCAGGTAATCCTGAGTCATCGCCTCGGTAAGATTGGGGCCTAACATCACCGAGACTCTGTTGGCCCATACGATATCCCATCTCATACTGATCACCAGTATATCGAAAATCCACTCGACCAAGAATAGCATGATGAAGGAGGATATGATGCCAAGGAGGGCCGTGGAGCCGAACCAAGGTAGCCTAATACGGCCATTCAAGGCCAGAGTCATCCTAGTACGTTTGACAATTGAAATCAGGATTATCCATGAGACTACTAGCCAAGAGAGCGCGACTGCGGCAGAATAAATCCAGATATCAATCGTGCTGACTTCTCCCCCAGTGCCAATAGAAGATTCCGTATTGATGAATATATAGGCAGATAATAGGCCAGAAAGAGCCATGCATAGTAGTGAGAGGTTGGTATCCATCCTGTGATTCAAATCCCACCTAGACCTCCCAGCGACTCCTCGCTCCAGTTCCAGAATTCTCTTGATAGAGGATTCGAATATACTGGCATCCTGACTCATATCTTCACCCTAGTAACCCTTGCATTGTAGAAGTTCATTATCCCTGAAATGAGCAGGCTTCCTGCCTGATAGATAACCAGAAGAAGTAGGAAAAGTGGTATTAATTTTCCAACATTATTCATCATCACGAATATCACATAGAATATATCACTGTAAGCAACAATAATGGCTAGGCTGGAATTCTTCCAGACGTTCATGTATTGACTATTTAGCAGGGGTATCATGCTCCTCAGAGCCTGTGGCAGTATGACGAGCCTGAGTCTCTGATAGGGAGAGAGGCCCAGCGAAACGGCAGCCTCTACCTGTCCTCGTGGAAGTGCCTGTATGCTACCTCTGACGATCTCGGCGACAACGGAAGCAGTGAATAGTGTGAGCCCAATAATCAAGGCCATGAACGCTTTAGTAATTTCAAAGGCCGAGCCCTCCTCTATATTCCAAGTTCCAGGGATATTCTGATTCGGCTTGACATAGTTGGGAAGGGACATATCGCCAGTCAGAAGTATCCCTAGACATGCCACTAACGCCATTGACCAGATTAGGGACTTCCTAGACAGAGCCTCTGGCGAGTCGTCAACACCATCCCTATCCCTGTAACGGCCCCATGCCCACAGGGAGAAAACTATGGCGAGAGCCATCACAATTCTGAGTGTCTCCGGCCTAGGGATGAATATCCCTTGATTACTATAGTAGACCCAGCCCAAGATATTAGCCTCGTCCTTGAAAAGTGGCAGAGTTTCTCCAAGCTGTAACATCACCAAGAAGAGCAATACTGCTAGAGGCATGTTCCTGAATACCTCTACGTAAACGGTAGCTAGTCCGGATGCGAGCTTGTTGCTCGAGAGTCTTGTGACTCCAATAATTACGCCAAGTATGGTACAAAGAATAATACTCAAGAGAGTCGCTCTAGCAGAATTCAGTATAGCACCATAGAGGAACTGCCATCTGGTGTCCTCTGGGAAGTCTGGTTGTATTGGCCATGCATTAATCTCGAAGGTGTTCTTCATGTCCATGAAGGACCACGAGAGGTCCCATCTCTCCCTAGTTACGGAATCAGGGTTGTGCAGAAGGAAGAGGAGTCTAGTACTGAGGTAGATGATCAGAGGCAGTCCGATGATCAGTATCATTGTTGATGATCTACGGTCATGAGTGAGGGGATTACCTGACTCTGAAGATATCTGATAGTATACGAATAAAGCCATTAGAATCAGTATAATCGAGAAGAACCCAGAAAGATCTGATGAGATAACCGGAGGTACAAATGAGATATTGAATGCCATACCGATGAAAACTGAGAAGATAATCACTGTGTTGATAGTTCTCGAATTACCATCCGCTCGTCTGATCGCATTGTCAAGCAATAGATGAAGTCCGGATAGCCTCTTAACAGGTAAAATCTCTGAATCATCCACTACAAGAAGAGAAGCTAATACGATTGGCGCCCCGATTAGTAGAAACGGCATCCCCTTTGCTGGAGAGAAGTCGCCCCTCACCGATAGGGCAATGACAATTATTGATATTATCAGAGACGATAGAGTCAGAGAGATTGAGGTGATTTGGAAATTCTTGGAACGGATTGCGGGAGCTAGCTCGTTCCTAGCTAGCATCATGAATATTAGGAATATGAAAATTATTGAACTGGATAGTGAAAATGGTTCGTAATATGCTGGATTTTGTTGGACATCACCAACCACGAAGGACCTTGACATACTAGAGACCGCTTCGATGGAGGGCGAGAGCATCTTGTTGTTGTACGTCCAAAGAACTACAACAGCGAATAGGATTTTAATCGCTGAAAAAATATTACCTCTATTCAGGAGATTTTCTCTCTTCAGGAGAGGAAGAGATTCGAAAAACATACAAATTCTTCCATAGTAATGAGATTGATTGAGGCCCCCGAGGGAGATGATTCCCCCCCGGGGGCTTTCGTTTACCTATTTGCTATCGACTAAACGATCAGCGCATTGGTGGTGCGAACTGCAGGCCACCCTC
>MDTB01151212.1_pt1 | contig 30220 bp, 40 predicted proteins | sample 811161 | NCBI WGS metagenome assembly MDTB01 (sample SAMN05326650, study PRJNA326480) | marine metagenome | isolation source: seawater | place: Mediterranean Sea | collected 2009 | reverse complement strand
GTTATTGGTGGCAAAGAATATGGAACTGGTTCGTCAAGAGATTGGGCTGCAAAAGGTACTAAATTACTTGGAATAAAAATGGTTATAGCTGAAAGTTTTGAAAGAATTCATAGGTCTAATTTAATTGGTATGGGTATTTTACCTTTACAATTTATAAACAATGTAAACAGAAAAAATTTAAATTTAGTAGGGTCAGAACTACTAACAGTTTTAAACTTAGATAAAGGAATTAAACCAGGAGACAAAGTAGCTTTAGAAATTAAATATATTAATGGAGATATTAAAAAGGTTGAGTTATTAAGCAGAATAGATACCAAAAATGAATTAGAATATTATAAGAATGGTGGGATTTTACAATTTGTTTTAAGAAATATGATTTAGATATGGACGAAGATATAAGCATAGTTAATGTAGAGACTAGAAAACAGAAGATAATAAAATTTTTTTTAGATAATAAAAAAAAAATAATTTCCATTTTACTAATATTAGTGTTTTTAATATTTGCAATTTTTGTTAAAAATGAGTTAAATAAAAGAAAAAAAATTTCATTATCTGAAGATTTTAATAAAATTACCCTAAACTACAAATCAATGAATAAGGAATCTTTAATCAATGAATTAAGCAAAATAATTCATGAAAGAGACAATACTTATTCTCCTCTAGCTCTTTATTTTTTGATAGACAATCAAATCCTTTTGGAAAAGGAAAAAGTAAATAAATTTTTTGATATTTTAATTGAAAAAACAAATTTAGATAATGAAATTTTAAATTTAATTATCTATAAAAAAGCTTTATTTAATTCTGATTTTGTAGATGAAATTACTTTATTAAGTATATTAGATCCTTTAATTAAAAAAGACACTATTTGGAAACCACAAGCTTACTTTTTATTAGCAGAATTTTCTTTTGATAAAAACGAGAAACAAAAAGCAAAAAAATATTATGAAAAAATTTTGACTTTAAACAACGTTAATTCTTTTTTGACTACAGAAACAAGAATAAGGCTTAATAGAGACTTAAGTGAATAAAATAATTTTAATATTCATATTTTTATTTTTAATTAATTGTTCTTTTAACAAAAATTCAAAATTTTGGAGCAAGAGTAAAGAAATCAAAAAAGAACTTGATCTGATTGAAATATTTAAAAAAGAAGAAACATTAAAAAGAGAGTTCAATTCAAATGTTAAGGTTAGATTAATTTCAAAACCAATTAAAAATAGTTTTATTAATAATTTTGATAATAATAATGGAAGGACGAATTTTACTGGACTAATCGATAAAAGTTCAAGATATAATTTTTCAAAAATAAAAGATTTTAGTTTAATTGAACCAGAGTTATCTCTTCAAAAGGATGCTTTTTATTTTTTCGACAATAAAGGTAGTATCTTAAAATTTCAATCTTCTACCGGGAAACTTCTTTGGAAAAAAAATATTTATACAAATAGAGAAAAAAAGATGAATCCTATAATTTTCATGGATAATAATAATGAAATACTAATAGTTGCTGATACAATATCTAAGTATTATGCAATCAATTCATATAATGGTGAACTTGTTTGGAAGAAAAATAATACTTCTCCTTTTTACTCTCAAATTAAAATCTACAAAGATAAATTTTTTGTATTAGATTTTGAGAATGTGTTGAGATGTTTTTCAATAAAAAATGGTGATGAATTGTGGAATATAAAATCTGAAAAAACTTTACTAAAATCACATAAAAAATTATCATTAGTGATTATAAATAATCGATTAATATTTAATAATTCTGTTGGTGATATTAGCGCAATAGACTTAAATACTGGTAAGTTAATTTGGCAAACTCCCACAGTAAGTCGAACAATATATACAGATATATTATTTCTTAAAGTATCAGATATAATAGGTGATAAGAATAATGTTTATTTTTCAAGTAATAAAAATAATTTTTTTTCTATAAATATCGAAAATGGTTTTATAAATTGGCAACAAAAAATTAATTCAAGCCTTAGACCAACAATAAGTGATAATTTTATTTTTACAATTTCTGAAGAAGGATATTTTGTATTAATAGATAAAAGAAATGGAAACATAGTTAGATCAACTTTTATTTTTGATAGATTCAAAGAAAAAGTTTTAAAAAAGACAAAACCCGTGGGCTTTATTTTAGGAGCTGATAAAACTTATCTTACTACTAACAATGGAAAATTAATCATCATTGACACTTTAACGGGAAAAAGTGAAAACATTTTAAATATAGATAGAGACAAAATTTCAAGACCCTTTGTGCTTAACCAGGAATTATTTATAATTAAGGATAATTCGATTATAAGATTAAATTAAATGATTTTAAAATTTTTAGAAAAAATAGGGAGAAAAAGAGTAGTTTTAGATCGTGGTCCTTCCCATGCCGATTTTAAAAATGCAAAACCATGGATGAATAGATATTATTTATTATTTAGACATAGACCAAAATGGTTCCCTTTTAATATTTTAATTCATGAAATGTTAGACAATGATCATGGTGAAGGTGTGCATAATCATCTTTTCCCATTTTTCACAATAATTTTGAGAGATGGTTATTGGGAAACTTTAAAAACTGGAAAATACTGGAGGTCACCTGGATATATGGGATTTAGGTCAGCAAATGATCATCATAGAATCGATTTAAAACCTGGAACAAAACCACTAACTTTATTTATCGCCGGACCTTACGGTTTAAGAAAAGGTCCTAGATCAGAATATGGAATAGATTTTAAAAAAAAAAATAACTAATAAATATAAATTCTATCTAAAAGGGTTATAAGCCCATTGTAAAATTGCTTGCCTTTGTCTTCTTCTACATCCCAAATCACCCTCTTCACAATTTTTTTCAATGGCAATTACATGTCTTCGAAAGTTTTTCCACCTTTTTATCTGAGTGATGTCTACATAAGGTATACGTCTTCCCATTGAAAATCTACAATACCATTGAAACCAACCTAATGGGTCTTCTTTAAATATCCAACCTTTTTCTATCCAATGGGTTCTCGAAAGTCCTGCTTTAATTTTAAATCTATTTATATTTACGTCAAAGTGCTTACTTAATTTTGCGTTAGTAAACCAATTTTTTGGATATTCTTTAATTTTATTTCCAAAATAAGATCCACCAAAAACACCCAATTCGAGCATTTTTTTGGGAGCCAATTCAAGTTTGAAAAGTTTATATATTTCTGAGTCAGTTAGCTTTTTCATTGATTTAAATTAATTTTTTACCACTATCTAATAACTTTTGATAAAGATCTTTGTCTGCATCACCCTCACAACCAATTAATAATATATTTGAACTTTGATTAATTTCTAGTTGGTTTTTAATATCCTCATTATTACAACACGAAATTAAACTAGTAATACCAGGTGTAGAACATTCACCTCCAATTATTTTTTCTTCACTAAAATATTTACCTGCTAACATAGCAATTGTTTGAGAAACGAATTCATCTGAAACACTAACACAACTACTTACAGAATCTTTTAAAATTTGCCATGGGACCAATGATACCTCTCCACAAGACATTCCTCCCATAATACTTTGTTTCTCAATTTTTATATTTTTAAGAGAACCATTTTCGATACTTTTCATAACACAATTTGCATTTTCAGGCTCAACAATAATAATTTTAGGTATATATTCAAAATATTTCGCGATCCCAGCTATAAAGCCTGCCGCCATACCTCCAACACCTGCTTGCAAGAAGACATGTGTTATATATTTATCAGTTTGTTTTGTAATTTCCTTTACCATTATTGAATAACCTGCCATCGTAAGTTTTGGGACAAGTTCATATCCTGGCCACGCAACATCTTGAATTATTTCCCAATTATTATTTTTCGAGATTTTTTTACACTCTTCAAGTGATTTTTCATAATTTCCCTCTATTCTAATGACCTCTGCTCCAAGATTTTTCATCTCATTTGCTCTATTTTCACTAACAAATTCACTTATAAAAATTTTACACTTTAATCCCAATCTTTTTGCTCCCCATGCAACTGACTTACCATGATTACCTGCTGTTGCAGTTGAAACAATCATATCTTTTTTATTATTAGATATAATTTCAACAGCATAAGCGCCTCCCAAAGCTTTAAATGATTTTAATCCAAATCTTTTTGACTCATCTTTATAAAATATATTTTTAAGGTTTAAATTTTTTGAAAGTTTATTTAGATTGGTTAAGGGTGTTGGATTGTAGTTTTTCCAATTTGAAATAGTATTAAAAGATTTCTCTAAAAATTCGTTTGATAATACTTTAAGAATTTTTTTTCTTTCAAAATTATAGTTAAAATTAGTTATAAATTTTGAAAATTTTTGATTTAAAAACATATTTTTGTATTTATTAGTCTTATTAAATCGTTAAAATAACTCTAAGACTAGACTAAATCAAATATTTAGTGCATAGAGTTTAATTAAGATGGCTAAAATTATTATAATTGGAGCAGGGGCAATGGGTTCTGCATTTTCAATACCCTGTATTGATAACGGCAATGACGTTACTCTTTTTGGTACCCATTTAGAAAATGATTTAATTGATAAAATAAAAAAAGGTATACATCCAAGTCTTAAAATTGCCCTTCCAAGAAAATTAAAGATAGAAAAAACTGAAAAATTAATCACACAAAAAGACCCGGATATAATTATTTGTGCTGTCAGTTCCCAAGGAATAGATTGGTTTATAAATCAGGCATCTGAAATTATTTCAAATAAAACTCAAATTATTTTGCTTACAAAAGGCCTTAAATTAGAAAATGAAAAATTACTTACTATTTCTGACAAAATTGAGAGTGAATTTAAAAGAAAAGGTTTTAATGGATTAAGTATATCTGCGATCAAAGGACCATGTCTCGCTGCAGGTTTAGCACACAAGATGAGAACTAGTACAGTTATCGCAAATCAAAATGTAGATATTGCAAAAAAACTTAAAGACATCATACAAACAAATTACTATTCCACAGAAATTTCAAGTGATTTAAAGGGAGTTGAAATTTGTGGTGCTATTAAGAATATTTATTCAATGTTAATTGGTGCTTCAGAAGGATTAAGTAATCCAATTACATCTGATGATATTAGAGCAAAATTTTTTCTTAATACTTCAGCGTCTTTAATACATCGTTCAATTTCTGAAATGGTAAAATTTGTTACTCATTTTGGTGGAAAATCTGAAACAGTCTTTGGACTAGCGGGATTAGGAGATCTTTATGTGAGTGCTATTGGAGGCAGGAATAGTTTAATGGGAAAGTATTTGGGTCAAGGAAAATTATACAATGATATTAAAGATAAAGAAATGAAAGGCATCACAGTTGAAGGTGCGCAATTAATTTTGGAAATAGGTGATAAAATTGTCAAAGACCTTAACAATAAAGATTACCCACTTATGTTTAGCTTAGTAAATACTATTTGTAGGAACCAAAAATTACTTATAAGCTGGTAATTTAATATTATTGAAATATTACAATGAGTCTAAATTTGTTAATAGTTGAAGGCAATCTTCATAAAGAAAATAATGATTTCAAAAAAGCTGGTATTGAAACTCACACTGAAAGTTTAAAAGATACTCTTTTTTATTTAAATAAGGATTTAAATATTGATGTATTTAATCCTTGTTCTGAAGAAAATTTTAATAAAATTATAAATAAAATAACAAAATATGATGGACTCATATGGGGTGGTAGCAGCTTAAATATTTATAATGAGTGTATTGAAATAAAAAGACAGATACTTTTTATGAAAGAGTGTTTTAAAAATATTAAAAAAATACTTGGTATTTGTTGGGGAATGCAAGTGGCAGTAACAGCAGCAGGTGGGGAGGTTAAAAAAGCAAAAAATGGACCTCATATTGGTATAGCAAAAGATATAACTTTAAGTGAGAGCGGAAAAAAACATAAACTTTATAGGGAAAAAGACAATATTTTTCATTCTCCTGCATTTAACTATGACGAAGTTATAACTCTACCTTCAGGAGCTGTTAATCTGTCATCAAATAAAATTAACAAAGTACAAAGTTTAAACTTTAATTCGGGAATAAGCGAAATTTGGGGCCTTCAATATCATCCGGAAATATCATACGATAAAATGATTTCTCTTATAAGATTTAGAAAAGATCGTCTTATTGATTACAGAAAATGTTTTAAATCTTATCAAGAAATAGAAAGTCATATCGAAACAATTGAAAAGGAAAAAAAGGTTTCAAAAAAAAATGTCAGAATGTTAGAACTTAAAAATTGGCTTAACTCTTTTAACTAAAATAAACCTTCAATTTTTCCTTTTGAATTAAGCTTAATAGAATCCGCAGCAGGAGTTTTTGGAAGACCCGGCATGGTCATTATTGATCCACAAATAACTACAATAAACTCAGCACCTGACAAAAGTCTTACTTCTCTAATTTCTATTTCATGATTAGATGGAGCTCCTTTTAATTTGGGATCAATAGAAAAACTATACTGAGTTTTTGCTATACATATAGGTAATTTTCTATAACCATTTTGTTCATACAAAATAAGCTGTTTTTTTATTTCTTCAGAGGAGGATACATTTTTAGCATTATAAATTTCTTTTGTGATAGTTTCAATTTTACTCCATAAAGATTGTTCATCCTTATAAAGAAATTTAAATTTTTTTTTATTTGATTCTTTACATATTTTCGCTACTTTTTGAGCCAATTCTTTTATTCCTAATGCTCCATTACTCCAATGAGTACACTCACTTACTTCAACTTTTAATTTTTGGCAGAAATCTTTTACGGTTTTAATTTCATTTTTTGTATCTGAAACAAAACTATTTATACCAACAATAGGTTCTAAACCAAATTTTTTAATGTTATTTATATGTCTTTCAAGATTTATTAAACCTTTTTTTAAAGCATTAACATTTTCTATTTTTAAATCTTCTTTATTAACTCCACCGTGCATCTTTAATGCCCGAATAGTTGCTACAATTACAACACAACTTGGTTTTAAATTTGCTTTTCTACATTTTATATTTAAGAATTTTTCAGCACCCAAATCTGCACCGAAACCTGCCTCTGTAACTACGAACTCGGAAAGTTTTAAAGCTGTCTTTGTTGCAATAATAGAATTACAACCATGAGCAATATTTGCAAATGGACCACCATGAATTATTGCTGGGTTATTTTCTAAACTTTGAACTACGTTTGGCCTTATTGCCTCCTTAAGCAAAACCGTCATTGGACCTTGTGCTTTTAAATCTTTTGCATAAATAGGATCACCGTTTTTATTATATGCAACTGTTATATTCCCAATTTTTTTTTCAAGATCTTCTAAATTTTTTGCTAAACAAAAAATAGCCATTACCTCTGAAGCAACAGTGATGTCAAAACCATCTTTCCTTGCAAAATCTTTTGCTACCCCATCAGTATTTATATTTATAAACCTTAGAGCTCTATCATTCATATCCATTACTCTTTTCCATACTATATTTTTAGTATCTATATTTAGTTTGTTCCCCCAATAAATATGATTATCTATTAATGCTGAAAGTAAATTGTGAGCAGAAGTTATCGCATGAAAATCTCCAGTGAAATGTAAATTTATTTGTTCCATTGGAACAACTTGAGCATATCCTCCTCCAGCGGCTCCACCCTTCATACCAAAAGATGGTCCTAAGCTTGGCTCTCTTAAACAAACAATAGATTTTTTTCCAATTTTATTTAGACCGTCATTTAAACCGACAGAAGTAGTTGTCTTTCCTTCGCCAGCTGGAGTTGGAGTAATTGCTGTAACCAAAATTAAATGACCATCTTTTTTCTTTTTTAATTTTTCTATATGTTCAAAATTTATCTTTGCAATATGTCTACCCATCGGACTGAAAGCGCTACTTTTATCTGGGACTTTTATTTTTGATAAAACTTTTCCAATGGACAACATCTTAGCTTTTCTAGCTATTTCTATATCTGACTTCATAATTTAAGTACAATTTTACTAATGCTCCTCATTATTTGCAGATTTTTATACTTTATTATTTAATTTTTAAAGAAATAAATATAATTATGTTTTATATATTATATGGTAATTACTCAGGTAAACCACAACAAAAATATTTAAAATGAAAAAAAATTTCAGATTTTTTGATAACAGACAAAAATACCTATTATTTGTGACCACAACAAATGAAAAAAATAGAATAGCAGATGTATTAAAACCAATAGTTCAAAATTTAAAACCTAAATATCCAGCTCTAAAAATTTTTGACGCGGGAATGGGAGACGGATCTTTACTTATGAGTGTGATGAAACAATTACATCAAAAAATGCCAAATATTCCTCTTCTAGTATCGACAAAAGAAATAAGCATGGAGGATGTAAGACTTGGTCTAGAAAAACTTCCAGATAGATTTGTTGAACATAAAAATACAGTTTTCGTAATTTCAAACCTTAATTATGTAGAGTCAACATCTTTAAAGTCAAATGACCCTAAAAAACAAAAAAAAATGAATTGGAAAGTTGTTAAATTAAAAGGAAATTCTTCCCTGGATTTTTCAAATCAACTTAGAAAACTAAATGATGAGTTCTTAGCAAAAAAATGGCAAATAGAAAGAAATCCAAAAAGTGGTAACCCGACCTATAAAGAACCATCAGTAATTATAATTTATAGAAAAGACCAAGAATTTGTATTAAATAAAATTATACCAAAAAAACAAAATGGAAAAAATTATTTTGATTTAATTATTGCCTCTCAACCTTATAGGTCAAGGATTAGTGCTGAAAAAAAAGTAAAGTACGTAATTAATCCTATGATTAATTCACTTAGCAAAAAAGGCAAGCTCGTAGTTGTTCATGCTTGTGGGAATGACCCAGCAAATCAAATAATAAAAAAAGTATGGCCTAATGAAAATCCTTTTCCTTCATTATATTCATCTATATCAAAATATATAAAAAATAATACAAACCGAGAAATTTTAAAAGATCTTATATTTAAAAAAAATAAAGAATTTAAATATGTTCTACGCGCTCTACCTAATGAAATAAGTGGAGGAATAGCAACATCTGTAATTTTTTCTGCTTGGAATGCCGCAGTTTATGTTAATCAAATAACTGATGAACAAATTTTTAAAGCAGAAAAATCAAAAAATTATCAAAAAATTGTACAAAAAGTTATTAATAGATATAAAGGCTTATATTTTAAAAACGAAATCTTCGTAATTGAGAAAAAATAATTTTTAAAACCGACTCGCCTAAAAAATTTTTATTAATTAAATCGAATATTAGACCTGTGGATTAGAAATTATAGACAAAAAAACTTAAGTATTTAGGCGATTTTTAGCAAAAAATTATATTTTCTTTGTTCTAATCTAATTTCTAAGATAATAGTGTCATCTAGGGAGATGTAATGAAATTAAAAAGATTAGGTTCTTTATTAATTGGTTTAATAATTTTAAACGGCTGCGTTGAGTCAACAGCATTATTAGGCCCAGCTATATCTGTAGGTGCAAATGGAAACGTTTATCAAGCAGGGCTTTCTTATAGCACAAATACAATAGTTAAAAAGTCGACAGGAAAAACACCGGTTGAACACATAAAAAATTATGTTGTAAATCATAAGTGTGAAATGGAGTTCTCCTGTTTTGTAGAAAAAAATATTGCCAAAACTAAAGAATTACTCTCTAAGCACAAGGGTCAATTAAATTAATCTATTTTTAGAGACATATAACAAGAATTGGGATCAATTTTATAATTCGCAAATGGTTCACATTTTTTAAATCCAAAACTTGAGAATAATCTTCTTGCTGATACAAAAAAATCACCAGATCCTGTTTCTACACTAATTTTTTTAATTTTTAATTTTTTTGCTTCTTCAATTAAATATCTAATTATTTTTGTTCCGTAATTTTTACCTCTATATTTATTAGCTACTCTAATTGATTTAAATTCTCCATGATCAGACTCCAAAAGTTTTAATGCACCGCAGCCAATTAACTCATCATTTTCCCATAAACTCCAAAACTTTATACTTTTATCTTTAAGACCATTAATATCTAAAACATGAGTACTACCTGAAGGAGAAACAGACCTAAGTTCAACAAAGTGTTTTTTAAGCAATTCATTTACTTCAAGATTATCAAAATTTCCTTCTATGGATTTCATTTAATAATATTACCCAGTGGTTCAATTTGACCAATTTTAAATATAATTGCATCATCTGGAATATATCCAAAATTTCTTGCTGCATTTTTGAATCTTTTTGGTGGATCTAATATTGGTTCTAAAGACAAGACAACCGTACCCCAATGCATACCCAAAACTTTTTTACTTTTTAAATCTCTTCCAATCTTTAACGCTTGTTCTGGATTAGTATGATATATAGATTGATCTTTTCTAGGTGACATGGGAAAAAAATTATAAGCACCTATATTAATAAAAGTCAAATCAATAGGGCCAAATTTATTTCCTAATTCTTTGTAAATGTTTCCATATCCAGTATCACATGCAAAAAATATTTTTTTTTCTTTATATTCAATTAGAAAACTTCCCCACAGCGTTTTATTTGTATCCCACAGTGTTCTTTTTGACCAGTGTACAGCAGGCAATAAAGTAATTTTTAAATCGTTAAATTCTATTTCATCATACCAGTCCATTTCATTGATATCTCTAAAACCATTTTTAGAAAAATATTTTCCAAGTTTAAGAGGTGTAAGGACCTTTGCTTTTTTAAATGGAAATCTTTGAATTGTTCTAGTGCTTAAATGATCATAGTGATTATGAGTCAATAAAACCAAATCTGTTTTGGGTATCTCATTTAATTCCAGGGCTGGTTGAACATATCTTTTGGGCCCAAAGATTAAAGGGCCCATATTTTTTTCAAATACCGGATCAGTAATTATCGTGGTATTACCTATTTTTATTAAAAAGGTTGCATGACCTATCCAAGCTACATAATCTGAATTATTTAATTTTTTAAGTTTTTGAATTAACTCTTTTTTATCCGAAACATGTTTTTTAGGAAAATTTGTATTGATCTTTTTCTTCTCTTCATTGAATACCTTAAAACTCCATTTAAATTTAAAATCTTCTATTTTAGGTGATCCTTCTGGATTTCTATAAGATCCATCTGATAAATGATGATAAGGTTTATCCATTGAATATACTTTTAAATGAAAAAAAATTAATGTTAATATAAATAGTAACTTTAACATTAAAAACTATTTTAACTTCTTATCAACACTAATCTCTCCTGGACCATAAAGTGACACAAATATTAATCCACCAGCAATTGCAGTATTCTTTAGAAATGCAATCATTTGCATTTGATTTGTAAAATCGTTATGGAATATTACTGCTGTTATTACACAAAAAATAGCTAATAAAGTTGCTGAGATTTTTGTCTGATAACCGAAAATTAAAAATAATGGTGCTAATATTTCAAAAAAAAATTGCCGGAGCAAGCAAGTCACCCGTTACACCGTATTTTTCCATCCAATTAATTGTATCCTCGTAATTTGTTATTTTATTGAATCCTGATAGTAAAAAGATCAACGAGATGGACGTTCTTGCAAGTAAATTAATAATATTTTTAATCATCACTATAGGATTACTTTTGTAAAATGTCCCATCTTTCTTTTTGGTTTAATAACCTTTTTTTTATAATCATAAAAAAATTCATTTTTATTAAATTTTTTTGATCTGTATAGCAAAATATCGTCTCCAATTAAATTAATCATTTTAGAGTTATTTAACTTTTTAAGTTCAATTTTTTCCTTTCCACATACCGCTCTAATATGGTTTTCAAATTGGCTAACATTATAAGAATTTAAAGTAAGATGACCAGAATTATGAACTCTAGGTGCAATTTCATTTATGTACAAATTGTCGCTGCTGTCTATAAAAAACTCAACACACATTGTTCCAATATATTTTAGTTTTTCAGAAATCAGTCTTGCAAAGTTTAGAGCATCTTCTTTATTTTTTTGTGATATTTCTGCTGGTATTATCGAAGTTCTTAAAATTTGATCTTTATGAAAATTTTCAATTGGATCATATAAAGAATATTCGTTTTTACCATATCTTGAAATGATAACTGATACTTCTTTTTTTAAATTAACTTTTTTTTCTAAAATATATTTATTTTCAAATTTAATATCTAATTCCTCTATTTCTGAGATATTATTTATAAAGTATTGCCCTTTTCCGTCATATCCAAATCTACAAGTCTTTAAAAAACCTGGTAAAAGATTTGAGTTATCAAATAAATCTTTCTTTGAATTTATTTCTTTGAATAAGGTAGTTTTGAGATTAATTTTGTTTAAAAACTCCTTCTCAAGTAATCTATTCTGAACTATTTTGAGTATTTCAGGATCAGGTGAGACTTTTTTTAATTTTTTAATATTATTTAGTGTTTTAAATGGAATATTTTCAAATTCATAAGTAACAAAATTCACTTTACTACAAAAATTTAAAATTTTTTCCTCATCTGCATAATTTCCATGAATAAATTCTTTTGTAAAAAATTTTGCAGGAGAATCAATGTCATCAGAATATACAACTGTGTTAATACCAATCTTTTTTGCAGCCTCACATAATAGACTACCTAGTTGGCCTCCACCAATTATTCCAACATTCAAAACACCCATTTTATTTAGGTTTCTTCTTTACTTTCTTTGATTGTCTAATTCTCCAAAAATTTAAACGTTTTTTTAGATTATTATCAAGGTTTGATAATATTGCCGCTGCTAACAAAGCAGAATTTATGGCGCCATCTTCACCAATAGCTAATGTTCCAACTGGTATTCCTTTTGGCATTTGTACTATAGATAATAAACTATCTAATCCTGATAAATTTCTTGTTTTAATAGGTACTCCCAAAACTGGCAATGAAGTCATGGAGGCTACCATACCAGGTAAATGAGCTGAACCTCCGGCTCCAGCAATTATTACACCTATATTATTTTTTTCAGCATTTTTGGCAAACTCGTACATTCTTTTTGGTGTTCTATGTGCAGAAACTATAGATTTTTCATATTTTATTTTTAAAATCTTTAATATTTTTTCACAATTTCTCATTACCTTGTAATCTGATTGACTTCCCATGATAATTGAGACTTTTTTGACACTTTTTTTATTCATTTTTTTAAATAAACTTAAATAATTTTAACTTAATAAATTCAGAGTATAATACTTTATGAAAAAAATACTAATTTTAATTTTAATTTCTTTTTCGACTATTTCTTTAGCATCTGAAAAAAAAACAACATTTAATAAACAATCATTTGATGAGGCGCAATCCCAGGGAAAGGTTGTTATAGTTAGTTCTTGGATAAAATATTGTTCTTCATGCGCTAGTCAAATGAAAGTTCTAAACGAAGCAAAAAATAATGGTGAATTATTAGATATTAAATTTGATGAAATTGAATATTTTTCATTTGATGTAACAAACAAAGAAATTGCTAATTTGCTTAATGTAAAATTTCAAACTACGCTATTAATTTTTAAAAATAATAAAGAAGTTTATAGAAGTCTTGGAGAGACCTCTAAAGAATTAATTTATCAGGCATTAAAGAATACAATTTAGAGCTAAATTATTGAAAGATGATTAATCAAGATGATAATAAAGATTTAGATGACATATGTGAGGAATGTCAAACAGCAGATGAAAGTGTTACTCAAAATTTAATTTTAACAGGCTTTAAGCTTTGTAAACACTGTAGAACTTCTAAAACTATTTTTCCACTTTAGCTTATTGTGCCTATTGGTACTGCATCTATTTTGGTCATAACATATGACAGGGATAAAATTACAATTATTAAGAATGATAAAAATACTATTCCGAATGATTTAAAATTAGATTTTAAGTTAAGTATTTGTTTTGTAGAAACTATTAAACCTGCAAATATCCAAAATTGAGTTAAAAATAAAATTGTAAACATAAGCTCTGGAGTAATAGCAAAAAATCTAATAATTCCAGGTGCATGTGCATAGCCTACACCAATTAAAATTTTCTTTAATGGAACATTTGAGTCTTTATCAGGAAAAAGTTTTACTCCGATTACGTATATGAAAATTGACCAGACAAACCAAGTTAATATTGCTGTTAGCCCAGATAATGCTAAAGATGTTTTTACAATAGTGTTAGCAGCAACAGCGCCAGCTATACCATCTAATATCATTATCAGGCCAGCAAAATAAATTCCCGCTTCACCAAAGCTTTTATTTTCTTTATAAAGTGATTTATCAAGCTTAATAGATCTAAATACAATATTTAAAAACTCACCAAACACTATTTTTTATCCAGAAACAACTTCTCTCGTATTTGCATTATAAGATTCTTTGAATGGTATATCTACTATTACAGCATCTACAGGCTCATCAGGCTTTTCAGAATATTTTTTAGGTAAATGTACTTTATATTTTGTTCCTACTTTTCCTTTTGGAAAACCATTAGCGTTCAATGTCCCATCGTATGGAACGTATCCCATTGCTATATTTGTTTTTTTCTCTGGATGGTACCAAGGAGAAGTTATAAAGCCAACAGGATCACCACCGTCTTCATTGGAAATTAACCAAAAATCTGGGGCATAATCCTCTATTGGTTTTCCACCAAGTTCAAGGCCAACTAATTGGAGTTTATAAGGTTTTTTTCCCGCTTTAATTTCTGCTCCCATTTTTTCTAAAGCTGCTTTACCAACATAATTAGTAGTTTTATTCCATTCACCTTTTCCTGATAAAGAAACTTGATATCCTAAATTACATTGAAAAGGATTATGTTGTTGATCCATATCTTGACCCCAAGAAAGAATTCCAGCTTGAATTCTTCTATGATGTGCCGGCGCAATAACCATTAATTTATGTTTTTTACCCGCATTGAGCACAGCATTCCACATTTCATCGGCATATAAAGTTGCATTTCTTAAATATATTTCGTACCCAGCTTCTCCAGAAAAACCAGATTGAGAAATAACACAACTCCTACCAGCAACTTTTACCTCGGCTAAACCGTAAAAAGGCATATTATCAAGATCAACTTGATCGCCCAATAAATCTTTCATAAGAGCTTTTGATTTAGGACCTTGAATTTGTACAGGACAGGCATCAATTTCTTCTATAGTACAATTAAATCTTCCATCAGAATTTACACCTTGTAGATACATTCCAATGTCAGAGTCAGACAAAGAAAACCAAAACTCATCTTTTGAAATTCTAAGAAGAATCGGATCATTTAAAACGCCACCGTAAGCATTACATAAAATTACGTATCTAGCTCTCATAGGCGAAATTTTAGTAGCATCTCTTGTGATTACGTAATCTGTAAATTTTTCTGCATCAGGACCTTTAACTCTTATTTGTCTTTCAACAGCTACGTTCCACATAGTAACATGATTAACTATGGCATCGTATTCTACCATAGCTCCCCCATCTTCAGGTTTTACATAACCTCGAGGATGATAAATACGATTATAAACAGTTGCTCTCCAACATCCAGCCTGCATTGATAGGTGCCAATAAGGCGATTTTCTTACTCTCGTAGAAATTAACATTTCAACTTTGGTAGGCCCACTTTGTCTCAAATTATATGGAACTTCTCGATCAGATTGATCAACTGTAGTGAAATGTTTTAGTTTAGTATAATCAAATTCTTTAGACATATTTGTTCTCCATCAACCATTTGTTTGTTTCTGTTAAACCACCAAAGGTATAAATGTGAAAGTTATTAGTATGAGCCTTAACTTCACTTATTATATCATTGGGATCTTTAGGTTTTAATAAATCTAATGCTTTAGTAAAATTAGATTTAAGAAAATTAATGGAATTTTTCGCACCTACAATATTAGCAAATTTAATTAGGCTAGTTATCTTTAGTGGACCAGTAATTCCAACATGAACTGGTATAGTTTGTTTAGAAATAAAATCTATAATAGGCTCAGGATCTAATAGCCACTGGGTTACAATATAATCAGCGTAAGGTTTTTTATCAATCATAGCTTTTTCTAAATTTGAATCGGATATATCAGGACTCCCCTCTGGATGTCCAGCGATTCCTATTGTCATCTCCTCAAAATAACCAGTCTCTAAAAGCTGAAAAGAACTATCAAATTTACCAGTTGGCTCTCTTCCCCCTCCTATTACTAGAGCTTGTTTTACGCCACCTTCTTTACATATACTTACATATTCTTTAAGCTGCTTGTCATTTTTTATTGACCGCGCTGGAAAGTGAGGTATTGGATTGAAGCCTTTTTTTACAAGCTTTAAAGCCTGGTCAGCTGTCTCTTTAAAGTCTCCGCCAGGAAGCATTGTAATATAGACATCTTTTAGAGCAGGCAAAGCATCTAAATCAGTTTTAGGTCCAATTTCTATAGAAAAATTCATTCTTTGAAATTATACATTTTTAATTTAAGTGTCTATAAAATATGATTAAAAAATAGAAAAAGTTATATGAAAATAATTTTGATAATGGGCCTACCTGGAGCTGGTAAAACGACTTTGGCAAATGAACTTGCTCCAATGTTAAAGGCCAAGAGACTTAACGCTGATGAAGTTAGAAAGTCTGCAAATGACTGGGATTTTTCAGAAGAAGGAAGAAAGAGACAAGCAAAAAGGATGGCAGATTTTGCTCTTAAATTGAAATCAGAAAACAATTATGTCATAGCTGATTTTATATGTCCGACACCAGCCGCAAGACATTTATTTCCAGCTGATTATATTATTTGGGTAGACACAATTAAAGCTGGTCGTTTTGAAGATACAAATCAAATGTTTATAAAACCTGAAAAATTTGATTTTCATGTTACTTCGCAAGATGCTAAAGTTTGGGCTCAAAAAATTTTCGAGGAATTGAAAAATGACCTATAAATGGGATAATAAAAAACCAACAGCTCAAATGTTAGGAAGATGGCAACCTTTTCACGACGGTCATTACGCTCTATTCGAGGAAATATTAAAAAAAACTGGCCAAGTGTGTATTCAGATTAGAGATGTGCAGGGTGTGGATGATAATCCGTTTGATTTTGACACTGTTAAGAAAAAGATTGAAGATAAATTAAACCCCAAATATAAAGGAAGGTTTAAAATAATATTAGTACCAAACATCACAAATATTTGTTATGGAAGAGGAGTAGGATACAAAATAGAAGAAATAATTTTATCAGAAGAAATCCAAAAAATTTCTGCTACAAAAATTCGTGCAAAAATGAGAAAAGATGGAGATTTAAAATAAATTTAATGTATTCAAATATAAAATTAAATAGTTTTTACCCAGGTATTGTAAAGGTAATTATTAATGACCCAAAAACGTATAATTCACTATCTTTTAAAACTTTAAATTCTCTTATAAAGGTAATGCAGAAATTAGATAAAGATAATTCTACTAAAGTAATTATATTAGAAGGATCCGGTAAAGGATTTAGTGCTGGACATAATCTCAAAGAAGTAAGGGGTTTAAAACTAAGATCAAAATATCAAAAGCTGTTCAACTTATGTTCAAAGCTGATGATACAGATAGTAGAGGGTAGAAAACCAGTAATTGCAAAAGTTCATGGCGCTGCCTATGCAGCTGGTTGTCAACTAGTTGCAAGTTGTGATCTAGCTTATGGCACAAACAATTCAACATACGCAACCCCTGGAGTAAATATTGGTTTATTCTGTAGTACTCCTATGGTTGCCGTTAGTAGAAAAGTTACTAGAAAAAAAATGATGAAAATGCTTTTGACTGGAGAACCGATTAAAGCAAATTATGCAAAACAAATTGGCTTAATTAACGACCATTTCTCTAAATCATCTTTAGATAAGGAAGTAATCAAAATAGCAAAAAAAATTGCTTCTAAATCAAATTTAACTATAAAAATTGGAAAACAAGCATTTTATAAACAATTAGAAATGCCTTTAAAAAAAGCATATGATTATACAAGTAGAATGATGACATCAAATATGATGGCAAACGATGCTAAAGAGGGCATATCAGCATTTTTAGAAAAAAGAAAACCAAAATGGAAAAACAATTAATTGATGAAAAGATAAAAGAATTTTTTTTAAATTACAAAACAATTGCAATTGTAGGTGTTAGTCCAGATGCAGCAAAAGATTCAAATAAAGTAATGAAGTTTTTAATAGATAAAGGTTATAAAGTTTTTCCAGTAAATCCAAAAACTGAGGCAAAGAATATTCATGACAAAGAAGTTTATAAAAGTCTTTCTAATATAAATGAAAAGATTGAAATTGTTAATGTTTTTAGACCAAGTAATGAGGCAGTGGAAATTGCAAAACAAACAAAAGATATTGGAGCTAAAGTTTTCTGGCTTCAACTAAATATCGATAATCAAGAAGCAGCAAAAATAGTTTCAACAAATAAGATTTTTTATGTTTCAAATAAGTGTACCAAGATCGAGTATGAAAGATTATTTAAAGAAAGTAATTTATGAAAAAAATAATTTTGATATATGGTCATTATAACGATAAATCTTTTAATTCAGCAATAAAAAATACATTTCTTAAATCAGCTGAAGAAAAAGGACATAAGGTTGATTGTATCGATCTGTATAAAGAAAAATTTAATCCTGTTTATGCTGGAGAAAAGCCAGATAGTATAGTTCTAGATCATAGAAGACGAATTGATAATTCCGATGTAATAGCAATAGTTGCTCCAATTTGGAATTTTAGATTACCAGCAATTGTTGAGGGATGGATAGATAAAGTACTATCTCCTCCTTGGGCTTTTAAATTTAAAAAAAATAGTTGGAAACTATGGCTACCCTATTGGAAATCTTAAAGGTAAAAAAGCTGTAATATTTTGTACTTATGGATCTCCACAGTTTGCAATTAGAACTTTTTTTTTAAACATGCCTACAAAGAGACTAAAAAGAGGTGTTTTTAACTTATGTGGAATTACAGAAATTATTTATAAAAGATTTTTTTCTGTACCATTTGTTTCAGATGAAAAAAGACATCAATTTTTAGAGGAAGTAAAGGAGACAGCAACTAAGTTATAAACTATTTTTTTAATTTATTTGAAAATATAAGATTAGAATTATCAAATTTAGATTTGTTATCTTTAATATAGTCTGACATTATTTTTATTTTACTATTTTCAAATTCAGAAACTTTTCTTTCATTAAGATCAACATAAAGAGACAATATTTCAATAGTTGAGGCTAAGAATTTTTTTTCTTTATGTTTCATTTCAAGTTTATATTGAAGTCTTTTCTTGTCATGATCAAAATATATTAGATTTACATCTACACTGTCACCTTCTTTCAATTCTTGATTATATGTAATGTGCGATTCTACCACCATTGTACTTTTTTGATTATTTTTAGCTGATTCCTCTCCCATTTGAAATTTATTCATGAGTATTTCAGCTCCATATAAATCAAAAATTAATAAATAATAGGCAACATTCATATGTCCGTTATAATCTGTCCATTCTTTTTCGATTTTTTTTGTGTTTAAGTACAGCGACATTTTTAACAAATTATTTTTTTTAAATTATTATAAGGTTAATAATCATAAAATGAAATTAATAAATTCATATCATAATAAAACCTTAATACTTTTTCTCATATTTATTTACAACTTTTATTTTTCACAAAACTCCTATTCCGAAATAATTAAACCAGACCAGAGGATAAAACCAATAGAAGTGGTAAAAATTCAACTTGAAAGTTTGATGAAAAATGATCTTCCTAAAATTGACTTCGGGATAGAACAAACGTGGGAATTTGCGCACCCTAATAACCAAAAATATACAGGACCTATAGAAAAATTTAAAAAAATGCTTAAGGGAAATAACTACTCTATGTTACTAAATCACATTGATCATAAAATTACGAAAGTACATAAATCAGATTATAAAGCAGTTTTCGAGGTAGTAGTTTTGGATGATAAAAAGAAATACTATAAATTTTTATGGCAAGTAGAAAAAAATTTAGATGGCAAATTAAAAAACTGTTGGTTAACAACGAACGTTTCGCCACCAGTTGAAGTAGGTAATTCAATATAGAGAAATTTTTAATGGATAAAAAACCTTTTTTTGAAAAAGTTCCAATTCTAATGGCAATATTATGTATTCCTCCTATAGGGGCTACCCAATTAGGTTGGTACTTTTTTGGAAAACAATTTGGCTTGAATTGCGGCATGGTTGCTGGTGCAATCAGCGTAACTGTAGCAGCTTATTTATTATATATTAAAGGGTGGAGAGACTCAGACGATGAATATTAAAATTTTGTTTCGCAAGTAGTAAAAATTTAGTAGAAATCTCTTTATGAAATCAAAAGCTAAAGTAGTAATAATTGGAGGCGGTGTTGTAGGAGTAAGTGCACTTTACCATTTAGCAAAAAAAGGTTGGTCAGACGTAGTTTTAGTTGAAAGAAAGGAACTTACATCAGGTTCAACTTGGCATGCTGCAGGATTACTTCCATTATTTAATATGAGCTATTCAGTTGGACAGTTACACAAATATGCAGTTAATTTATATAAAACTTTGGAAGAAGAAACAGGAAAAAATGTAGGATTTAGCGTTGTATCAAATATTAGATTAGCAAATAACAAAGACAGGATGGATGAATATCATCAATATGCAGGAGTTGCCCAAACTATTGGAGTAAAGGTAAATTTTTTAAAACCTGAGCAAGTTAAGGAAATATGGCCATTATGTCATACAGATGATTTGGTTGGAGCAATTCAACATCCAGAGGATGGCTACATTCAGCCAGCAGACTTAACTCAAGCATTAGCAACCGGAGCAAGAAATAGAGGAGCTGAAATTTATAGAAATACATCAGTTGTAGGAATTAAATCAACCAAAGATGGTTGGGTTGTTGAAACAGATAATGGATCTATAGAATGTGAACACGTAATGTCTTGTACAGGAAATTTTGCTAGACAGACTGGCAAAATGGTCGGACTTGATATCCCGGTAATTCCTGTAGAACATCAATACATAGTTACAGAGCCTCATCCAGAAATTTTAAAAAGAAAAAAAAATGGTCTACCTGAAATGGGAGTCTTAAGAGATAGTGACAGCAGATGGTATATGAGAGAAGAAGCAGGTGGTTTGATTTTAGGGCCCTATGAGGATGGCGCACCCGCATGTTATGTAGATGGTCCATCGAAAGATTCAGAATATGAATTATTTCAGGAAGATTTAGAAAGACTGGGACCCCATATCGAAGGTGCTATACATAGAGTACCTGCTTTTGGAGAAGTCGGAGTAAAAAAAGTATATAATGGAGCAATATGTTATACACCTGATGGAAACCCAATTGTGGGCCCTGCTTGGGGACTTAAAAATTTTTGGATTAATGAAGGACATAGTTTTGGTATTACTGCGGCTGGAGGAGCAGGATGGCAACTAGCCGAGTGGATTGTTGATGGAGAACCAACAATAGATATGCTAGGTGTAGAGCCTAGAAGATATGGAGACTATTGTTCTAAATCTTATTTAAAAGCAAAAAATGAAGAGGCCTATAGCCATGTATTTATAACTCATTTTCCTGATGAAGAAAGACCAGCAGCACGACCACTTAGAACGGCACCTTGTTATGAGAGAATGAAAAATTTAGGAGCTGTATTTGGACAAAAGTTTGGCTGGGAAAGACCAAATTTTTTTGCAACCGATGGATTGGAACAAAAAGATGATTGGTCTTTTAGAAGATCTAAATGGTTTAAAGCAATGGAAAAAGAATGCAAAAATGTTAGGGAAAATGTTGGGTTACTAGACATGAGTGCATTTGCCAAATGTAGAATTAAAGGCCCTAAAGCGGAAGAATTTTTAGATAACCTAGTTGCGAATAAACTACCGAAGAAAATTGGAAGAATAAATTTGTGTCACGCATTAAATACCAAGGGTGGAGTTCATTCAGAATTTACAATAATGAGAGAAGCCGAAGATAGTTTTTATCTTGTATCTGCTGGTGCTTATCAAAGATTAGATCATGACTGGATATTAAAATGGATGCCGACTGACGGGTCTGTACAATTTGAAAATTTAACAAACAGCTTAGGTGTATTAGTTGTTTCTGGGCCAAAAGCAAGAGATCTAATGTCAAAAGTTTCTAAAGATGATTTTTCTAATGAAAATTTTAAATGGTTAAGTGCTAAAGATGTAGATGTAGGCTTTGCCCCAGTTAATGCAATGAGAGTTAACTTTGTAGGAGAATTAGGGTGGGAACTTCATCATCCAATAGAGTATCAGAATCATATTTTTGATAAACTAATGGAGTCAGGCAAAGACTTAGGATTAAAACCTTTTGGGATTAGAGCAATGAACAGTCTAAGAATGGAGAAATCTTATAAACTAGTTGGAACTGAACTTTCTATTGAATATTCACCTTACGAGAGCGGGCTTGATAGATTTATACACCCAAACAAGGGAAGTTTTATTGGTCTAGAAGCTCTAAACAAATGGAGAGAAAAAGGCTTTAAAAATAAATTAGTCACTTTAGAAGTTCATAATACAACTGATGCTGATGTATTGGGCAACAACCCTATATATGAAAACGGAAGTGTTATAGGTAGAGCTACAGGTGGAGATTATGGATTTAGACTTGGTAAATCGATCGCCTTAGGAATGGTAAAGCCAGAATTAGGTAAACCAGGACAAAAACTTAAAATAGATATTTTGGGCAAAATGCATGAAGCAACTATTTTAGATGAAAGTCCTTATGATCCTGAAAATAAACTTTTGAGAGCTTAATGAAAATATTGGTCGCAGTAAAAAGAGTAATTGATTACAATGTACAGGTAAGAGTTAAAGAAGATGGAACCGGAGTAGTAACAGAGAATGTAAAAATGTCTACAAATCCACCAGATGATAATGCCGTTGAGGAAGCAGTTAAGATTAAGGAGTCAGGTAAAGCAAAAGAAATTATTGCAATAACAATTGGAGAAGATAAAGCACAAGAAACTGTACGAAAAGCTCTTGCAGTAGGTGCAGATAGAGGAATTCATGTCAAAGTAGAGGGCATAGTTGAACCTTTGGCAGTTTCAAAAATTTTAAAAAAAGTAGTTGAAAAAGAAAAACCAGATTTGGTTTTTATGGGCAAACAAGCGATAGATGATGATTGTAACCAAACAGGACAGATGTTAGCAGCACTATTAGATTGGCCTCAGGCAACTTTTGCATCTAAGATAGAAATAAAAGAAAAATCTTTAGAGGTAACTAGAGAAGTAGACGAAGGTCTTGAGAAAATTGAAGTCAATATTCCTGCAATCATAACTTGTGACTTAAGATTGAACGAACCGAGGTACGCCTCATTGCCAAATATAATGAAAGCGAAGAAAAAACCTTTAGAACAATTAGATGCTTCACAATTAGGCATTGATACTAAATCAAGAATAGAGATAATTAAGGTAGAAGAACCACCAAAAAGAAAGGCTGGAATAAAAGTGTCAAATGTTGCTGAACTTATTCAAAAATTAAAAAATGAGGCTAAAGTAATATAATGTCGGCTCTTTTAATAGCAGAACACAATAATAAAGAGGTAAAACCATTTACCTTAAATGCTATTACCGCTGCTTCCCAAATAGATCAAGATCTTCACGTTATTGTAATTGGCCACGACTCGGATAAAGTAGCAAAATCAATTTCAAATATACCTCTAGTAAAAAAAGTAATCCATATAGACAATCCTATATATGAAAATTATTTAGCAGAGAATTATACTCCTTTAATAGTAAGCCATTCCGAAAATTATTCACATATTATTTGTTCTGCAAACACGTTTGGAAAAAACTTGATGCCCAGGATAGCTGCAATTTTAGATGTATCTCAAATAAGTGATATTATAAAAGTTATTTCTCAAGACACATTTTTAAGACCTATTTATGCTGGAAATGCTTTTGCAACTGTCAAAAGCAGTGATAAAAAAAAGTGCATAACAATAAGACCAACCTCATTTGATCCAGCTCAAACAACTGGTGGATCAGCGGAAATAATTAAAGCTGAAGGAAATAATGCTCATGCTTCCATAAAATTTATTAAAAAAGAAGTAGTAAAGTCGGATAGGCCAGAGTTAGGAACCGCTAGAGTAGTTATTTCTGGAGGAAGAGGAATGCAAAGTGGAGATAATTTTAAACTTATAACAGCAATTGCTGATAAACTTAATGCAGCGATAGGTGCTTCAAGAGCAGCAGTTGATGCCGGTTATATTACCAATGATCATCAAGTCGGACAAACTGGCAAGGTTGTTGTGCCAGATTTATATATCGCAGTAGGAATTTCTGGCGCTATTCAACATCTTGCAGGAATGAAAGAGAGCAAAATAATTGTAGCAATTAATAAAGACGGTGAAGCCCCAATTTTTAGTGTCGCAGATTATGGACTTGAGGCAGATTTGTTCGAAGCATTGCCACAATTTTTAGAAGAATTGAACAAATTAAACACTATACAAAAATAACAAATACTGTAAAAAAATACCATTATGTCTAGAGAAGTAATGGAATATGATGTTGTAATTGTTGGAGGTGGGCCATCAGGCTTATCTGCAGCGATTAAACTTAAACAACTGGATCCAAATATTACTGTTTGCATTTTAGAAAAAGCTGCTGAGATAGGTGCGCATATTCTTTCAGGAAATGTTTTTGAAACTAGAGCTTTAGATGAGTTACTTCCAAATTGGAAAGATTTAAACTCACCAATTAAAACGAAAGTTAAAAAAGAAAAATTTTTATTTCTAAGTAAGAACAAGTCACTAAGTTGGCCAACATGGCTTTTGCCAAAAGTACAACAAAATCATAAAAATTATATAATTAGTCTTGCAAATTTGTGTAGATGGCTTGCCGAGCAAGCGGAAGGACTGGGAGTAGAAATTTTTCCTGGATTTCCAGCGAGTGAAATTATTTATAACGAAAATGGTTCTGTAAAAGGCGTAGCCACTCAAGACATGGGAATTGACAAAGATGGAAATAAAAAAGATAGTTTTGAGTCTGGAATAGATCTCCATGCCAAAGTTACTGTTTTTGCTGAAGGCTGCAGAGGTCACTTAGGTAAAGAATTAATAAAAAAATTTGAATTAGATAAAAACAAAGACCCACAACAATACGGAATTGGTTTCAAAGAAATCTGGGAAGTTGACGAAAGCAAGCATGACGAAGGTTTAGTCATGCATACCGCGGGATGGCCACTAGATAACAAAACTTATGGCGGAAGTTTTATGTATCACGCAGAAAATAAACAAATATTTTTAGGATATGTTATTGGATTAGATTACCAGAATCCTTACATGTCTCCATTTGATGAGTTCCAAAGATTTAAGACACATCCTTCGATAAAAAGAATAATCGAAGGAGGTAAAAGAATTTCTTATGGTGCAAGAGCACTTATTGAAGGTGGATTACAAAGTTTACCGAAAATGTACATGCCAGGTGCATTACTTGTTGGTTGTGATGCGGGAACTTTAAATATGCCTAAAATAAAAGGTTCTCACACAGCAATGAAAAGTGGGATTATAGCTGCAGAAACAATTCATGAATTTATTAAAGAAAATAAAAATCTTTCAGCATATGAGGAAAAGTTTAGAAAAAGCTGGGTTTATGAGGAATTACATGCCGCCAGAAATGTAAAGCCTAGCTTTAGCTGGGGACTTATTTTGGGAATAATATTTACAGGCATTGATCAAATTCTTTTTAGAGGCAAGTTACCATTCACTTTAAAACATAAACATGCTGATCATGAGTGTTTAAAACCAGCTAGTGATATGCCTAAAATTGAATATCCAAAACCGGACAATAAAATTACATTTGATAAAACTAGCTCAGTTTATTTAACAGGAACTAATCATACTGATAATCAACCAGTTCATTTAAAATTAAAAGATAAAGATTTACCAATTAATTATACATTAGAAAAATTTGACGAACCAGCACAAAGATACTGTCCCGCAGGAGTTTATGAGGTACAGATAGAAAACAACAATCCAAAGTTTGTAATTAATGCTCAAAATTGTATTCATTGTAAAACATGTGATATCAAAGAGCCATCACAAAATATTACCTGGGTTACTCCAGAGGGAAGTGGTGGACCAAGATATGGAAATATGTAATTAAGAAAGATCTATTGCAAATTTTTTTAAAGTTTCAATAGGAATCAGTTTTAAAGTATTTTCATGTGTTTTTTTTAGATATATAGGACAACCTTTTCCTGCTTCAACTGCTTTTGCAAACCATCCTGCACAAACACACCAACTATCTCCATTTTTTAAACCAGGAAAACCAAATTCAGGATGTGGTGTAATAAGATCATTACCAGCTTGTTTGCACCATTCTAAAAATTCATCATTAACTTTTGCGCAAACAGTATGAACTCCTGTATCTTTTTCATCGGTTTTACAACAGCCATCTCTATACCATCCTGTTAGAGGCTCCAAAGAGCATTCTTCAAGATTTTCACCCAAAACATTTTTTTGGATATCAAGCTTTTCCATATACATTGTAAATGTTTTCATCAATTAAGGCATTGAATGATATTGATCTTCTTTCTTCTTCTGAACTTCTAAAAGGAAATACAGTATGCATTAGATAATTTGGAAAAAAATAAAAATCTCCTACTTTAGGTTTAATATTAATTGTAGAAGATGACAAAAACATTCTTGAACCATGAATCAATTGAAGGTTTCCACCTCTGTACTCTTTATTTTGTTTATCTTGAACGTGCTTACCCAAATCCTTTGGAACTTTTAAAAAGCCCGCACCTGATATATGACCACCATGCCAATGAGTAGGGTTATATTCATTTTTAAACTGTCTTACTATCCAAGAATTAATTAATTGAAACTTTGTTATTTTTTTTTGGGTTTCAAGCTCAATCCATTTCCCAGTACAATTAGCCAAAAATTGAGTCCAACCAGAATCTTCCATTATTTTTTTTTTCAAGCTTGAATTCTTGGGTGACATCACCTGCTAATTTTTCGCCAACATTTAATTTTAAAGATTTTTCTTTACTTGAAATGATGTCGTCGATATATTTATTTAATGTTTTTACAATATTTTCAGGAATAGTTACTTTAAAAACAGAAGGACCGAAAACTTTTATTAATTCAAATTTTACATTATCCATATTTTAAAGTTCCAAAAAATTTTTATTAAACATTAATTAAATTTTTGTAGGATTTGAGTGATCTTTATAAATTTTTTTAGGATCAAATTTTTTTTCTTTTTCCTCAAATTTCATTTTCATTTCTCTTCCATTTTCTATTTTTCCGAGTGGTATTGATCTATAAAAACAAGACCTATAACCTACATGACAACTAGAACCTTTTCCAATATCAACAGATAACCAAATCGAATCCTGATCATCGTCAATTCTAATTTGTTTAACTTTTTGCACAAAACCACTTACATTACCCTTGCGCCAAATTTCTTTTCTAGATCTACTCCAATAATGAGCTTCTTTAGTTTCAATTGTTAATCTGAGAGATTCAACATTCATAAAACCATGCATTAACACTTCATGAGTTTTGGAGCATGTTGTAACTACAGGGATCAATCCATCATCATCAAATTTTGGGGACAATAGATTTCCCTCTTCTATTTCAGCGACATTTTCTCTTTTTTTAAACATATTTATTGAATTATTTATAATATAAACAATATAATAATATTTTTAAAATTAAACAATTTTATATATAACTTGCGTAATGAAATTAGTAAAAAATGAAAGCAAAAATATTCAAGTAAAAGATGAAGAGGTCGAAGAGGCTTTCAAAACAATTCTTACATGGATAGGTGAAGACCCGAATAGAGAGGGTCTTATAGAAACACCAAAAAGAGTTGCCAAAGCATTTAGAGAATATTTTAAAGGCTATAAAGAAGATCCTAAAAAAATATTAGAAAAAACTTTTGGTGATGTCCATGGTTATGACGACATGGTGATTCAAAAAAATATATCAGTTCAAAGCCACTGCGAGCATCATATGGCACCCATTATTGGTTTTGCTCATGTTGCATACATTCCAAATGAAAGAATAGTAGGATTGAGTAAACTTGCAAGGGTAGTTGAAGTTTTTTCAAAAAGACTTCAAACACAAGAAAGATTGACCATGCAAATAGCAAAGTGTTTGATGGAGTCTTTAGATGCAAAAGGAGTTGCGGTATCAATTGATTCAACTCACCAGTGTATGACCATGAGAGGAATTAAAAAAGAACAAGCTTCAACTGTAACAAATTACTACTTAGGAAAATTTAAAGAGGATTTAGCTTATCAAAACAGATATTTGAGATTTATAAGTAAGTAATTTTCTGTATAATCATTATTAATGTCCGACAAATTCAAAGCAATAATTCTTAATCAAGAAGGTGAAAATTTTTCCAGAGAAATTAAAAATATTGATAAAAGTTTTTTAAAACATGGAGATGTACTTGTAAAAGTAGATTACTCAACATTAAATTTTAAAGATGCATTAATACTAAAAAATGGTGCAAGATTAGTAAAAGAATTTCCACATATACCTGGGATAGATTTTTCAGGAACAGTTGTTGATAGCAAAAGTGACAAATTTCAAAAAGGAGATGATGTAATCCAAACAGGATGGCGAGTAGGAGAAATATTTTATGGTGGATACTCACAGTTCTCGAAAGTAGATGCAAATTTTTTGGTTAAAAAACCAAAAGAAATTAGCTCGAGACAAGCGATGATGTTAGGGACGGCAGGTCTAACTGCTATTCAATGTGCATTTACAACAAAACAAACAAGAGAAGTTTTATTATTAGGGGAAAAGGTTAATGATGTTGTTGTGACCGGAGCTTCAGGAGGAGTAGGAAGTATTGCTGTGATGATTTTAGCAAAAATGGGCTGCAATGTAACTGCAGCTACTACAAAACCAAATGAAACTTACCTTAAATCTCTTGGAGCTAAAAATGTAATAAAATCAAGCGATTTAGATAAAGATGCTAGGCCTTTGGACAAAGGCTTATATGATGGTGCAGTAGATACAGTCGGTGGAAATATACTTTCTAATATTCTTTCACATATCAAACCAAATGGAATTGTTGCATCATGTGGAAATGCATCAAGTATAAAATTAAACACTACAGTAATGCCCTTTATTATTAGAGGTGTTAAACTTTGGGGAATTGATTCCGTGAGTGTATCTATTAAAAGAAGAGAATTTCTTTGGGGCGAAATAGCAAAACTAGTAAATTTTGATCTTTTAGATAAATCTATAAAGGAAATAAATTTAGAACAACTATTAGAAGAATATTCTAAAATGCTTGAAGGAAAAACTTCGGGTAGATATATAATAAATTTAAATAAATAATGGATTGGGATAAATTAAAGATTTTCCATGCAGTTGCAGAAGCTGGAAGCTTTACGAGTGCTACTGTGAATTTAAATTTAAGTCAATCAGCCATTAGTAGACAGATTCAATCATTAGAAGAAGACCTTAATGTCAAACTTTTTGAAAGACACGCTAGAGGTTTAACATTAACTGAAAATGGTGAGTACGTTTTTAAAACTGCTCATGAAGTGATTACTAAACTTAAAGAAGTAGAAATTTCACTTGGTGATAAGAAAAACAAACCATCTGGCAGGTTAACAGTAACTACAGTTATTAGTTTCGGTACAACTTGGTTAACTCCAAGGATTCAAGAGTTTATGCAACTTAATCCTGAAATCGAGGTTGAGTTAATTTTTGACGATAAAGAATTAGATTTGAGTACAAGGCAAGCTGATATTGGAATTTTCATGCGAAGACCTAAACAGTTGAATTATATACAAAAAAAACTGATTGATATTAATTATCATATTTATGGTTCACCTAAATATTTAGAAAAAAATGGCTACCCAAAGACTTTAAATGATTTAAATAAACATAAATTCATTTCTTTTGGAAGAGGAGCCCCATCACCAGTTTATAACCCTGATTGGGCCCTTAAATTAGGTATGAAAGATAATAAAAAAAGAAAAACTGTAATGAGAGTGAACAGTGTTTACGGATTATTGTTAGCGGTCCAGAGTGGAGTGGGCTTAGCAGCATTACCAGACTACTTAACTATAAAACAACCAAATATTGTTAAAGTATTACCTAATATAGAGGGACCTATTACAGAAGCCCATTTCGTCTATCCTCAATCAATGAAAAATGTGGCTAGAGTTCAAGCTTTTAGGAATTTTCTATATAGCAAAATCTCAGAGTGGGAATTTTAAAAACTTCTTGACCACTGCGGCATTTTATGAGATTGATAATCATTATCATTGACAATAGTTATCAATATCACTATTAGTTCATTTATGGAAAATACAATAACACCATTTTTAAGTTCATTCTTTATAT
>MDTB01112675.1_pt1 | contig 30224 bp, 28 predicted proteins | sample 811161 | NCBI WGS metagenome assembly MDTB01 (sample SAMN05326650, study PRJNA326480) | marine metagenome | isolation source: seawater | place: Mediterranean Sea | collected 2009 | reverse complement strand
CGGCTGCATTTTACTGAATGCCTTCTTCTCCAGCTGACGAATGCGCTCCATGGAAACGTTGTATTTTGAAGCCAATTCTTTAAGACCTGTTTTGGGCTCTACAAGCCAACGTGATTCGACAATATCTCGTGACCGCTCATCAAGCGAGGCCAAAGCCCCCTGCAGACCTTGCGATTGTAGGTCCGTGACTTCATCATCCGCGGAAACCCATGCCGGATCCCCTTCCTCGCCCGAGGATAGGTACGCTGCGGGTGCCGCAAATTCATCATCCTCTGCGTCGGGTTCATCAAAACTTTCGTCAATACCAGACATTCTGGATTCCATCTCCAGCACGTCCTTGGGCTGAACGCCCAGCGACTCTGCAACCGCATCAACTTCTTGCTGGCTGAACCAGCCCAAACGCTGCTTATTCTTTCTGAGATTGAAAAACAACTTCCGCTGCGCTTTGGTGGTCGCAACTTTGACGATCTTCCAGTTCTTCAGGATGTACTCGTGGATCTCAGCTTTGATCCAGTGTACGGCAAACGAAATGAGGCGTACTTCATGATCCAGAGAAAATTTCTTCACAGATTTCATAAGACCGACATTGCCTTGCTGGATAAGGTCCTCCACCGGCAGCCCGTACCCAGAGAATCCTCGCGCGATAAAAACCACGTATCTAAGATGAGACATCACAATCTCTCTGACCGCATCCAGGTCTTCGTCCTGCTGATATCGCTCAAATAGCGCAATCTCCTGCTCCCGTGTCAGCGCGGGGATGCGCCCGACAGCCTGAATGTAGCTGCCAAGGCTATTACTGCTCAAAGCCGGCAGTGTAATGGCCTGTGCAGGAAGCGTCGTCATAGTCTTAACTCCTTGTTTTCACACTTGTTAGAGTGCGAATCCTCTTTAATGTTCCGAAATTGGGGTTGGTCTTTTTTTTTTCAACCCTTCGTGTTCCACAACAGTCAGAAGAATACGCCACATCCGAGGCATCGGACCATCAACCAGTCATTTTATTACGCACAGCTCGGGGAAAGATGGTGCACTAACGAAAGGAGCAGCTCATGGTCAGGACAGATGCTACTAGGGCAGCCAGCATTGATATTTGTGGGATTTTAGAGACACAATAAGGCGGATTACAGCTTGATAGTGGGAATATAGGGCCTCGCTAAGCCCCATTAGACCCTTTAGAAGCGAATGGTAATTAGGTCACAATGTAAGCAGCGATAATCAGTATCACCGTAAGGACGGCAAATCCGGCCATCATCCAGCCAAGACTTCGAACGGTTTGTTGATCATCGCCTTCAAAAATCGCCACGTTTCGCTCCAACGTTCACATGCCGCTAATTTAATGATTTCGGTCTGACGGTCAATGCCAATATCCAACACATTTACCAGAGCCCCGCCTGCCTGGAATAGTCCGAACACCGCGCCGGAAATATCAGAGCTTGAATGATACAGGCTGGCACTCACGGAACGCCTTTAGGGCAGTGACCTGCTTGCTCTTCGCGTTGCCAGCCCTTTTGTATTGAGTTCAGTCGCACCATCGATCAGTGCCGTCGTGACAAAGATCAGGCGAATGGGCATGTTGTTCTGTCTCAGAAAGATAGTTCAGAAAGGGGGTACATCGTGTTTCATATCATGATCGCGGCCAGCCTACGTTGGTATGACGCCGGTAAACAAATCCCTGCTCGTTATGGCCTGATGGCGTTCGACTTCGGTGTAAAGACCTTTAGGTTGACCGAGGCTGGCAAAAAATACCGAGCATCGGTACACCTAATTGAGGAAGCAGGCGCGCATCAGTTCCATCCATCACGCCAAATACCTTAGGGACGAAGACTGGCAGCAGCTCTATATCGCCTGCAAAGACCATTTCGATTTCTTCACTCCTTTCCTGAACGAAAATCGGCGCAGAAAATGCCCCCAGAAAGTCGTAGCGTTTGTGCAGTAAATGGCGGTCCACAGAAAGTATGGAAAACCGTCCCCTGAATGTGTTCATCCGGTAAACAGATTCCGCTAGGGTGGTGAAGAAGGAGTGACATTTTGAAAATAAACGACGTTGACTGGTCCAACTGGACACCGGCGCAAACGGCCACCCTGATGTTTGTTATCGACGACAACCGTGTGCTATTGATTCGGAAAAAGCGCGGCCTTGGTGCTGGAAAAATCAACGGACCCGGAGGCCGGTTGGAAGAGGGCGAGACACCCTATGCCTGTGCCATTCGTGAAACCCAGGAAGAAGTGTGCATCACGCCAGGATCTGTCGAAGCACATGGTGAACTGCGGTTCCATGCCGAGGATATGCCCACCATCCATGTTTATGTCTTTGTTGCCCATGGATTTGAGGGAACGCCTGCCGAAACTGATGAGGCCATTCCTTTGTGGTTCGATTTCAATCAGATTCCGTACGATGAAATGTGGGATGACGATCTGCTCTGGTTACCCGCCGTGTTAGCCGGTCAATCTGTACAGGGATGGTTCAGTTTCCGGGACGAGACTTTGCTCGACTATAAGCTCGACTTGACATAAACACGACATAACGACGCGGAAAACAATCAGCCATTTCACTGAGATCCGTTCATCCAGCGTTGCGCTGGTAATAGCTCAACGACAAAGCAGACAGTTATTTGGCAGACTGTTAGCATAGTGGCACAGGTGGGATGGGCTCTTCGAAGAAGATCTGTAAACCATTGTTTTTACGATTTTTTCAGTAACCAGGGAGGGGCCATGAGTCTCATCATTCGCCAGTATCCATGCCGCAGTGACAACTATGGATACCTCGTTCACGATCCTGAAAGTGGTGATACAGCCTGCGTTGATACACCCGGCGTGCAGGAAACCAACGACATTCTCGACGTAGAAGGCTGGCGGCTGACACACATCTTCAATACCCATTGGCATGATGATCATGCAGGAGGCAATCTGGCGTTAAAAGAAAAGTGGGGTTGTAAGATTGTCGGCTCGGCGATCGACCCTGAACGTATCCCAGGCCTCGATGTTGAGGTCGGCGATGGCGATGAATACACGTTCGCTGGACGCACGGTACAGGTCTTTGATGTATCCGGACATACAAACGGGCACATATCCTTCTATTTTGGCAGTGATGATGCGTTGTTTTGCGGTGACGCGCTATTCGCATTGGGTTGCGGACGACTCTTCGAGGGCACCCCTTCCCAGATGTGGACCAGTCTCCAGAAACTGATGGCGTTGCCGGACAACACGCGGGTCTACTGCGCCCATGAGTACACACTAGCTAACGCCGCATTCGCTCTCACGGTAGAACCAAATAATGAAGCTCTGCAGGCTCGCGCTCGTGAAATCGACGCTCTCCGAGCACAACAAAAGCCAACCGTTCCGAGCACCATCGGCGAAGAAAAAGCGACGAATCCGTTCCTTCGTCCCATGAGTCAGGATCTCCAAATGGCCATCGATAAGGTGGATGCTCCTCTGGATGAAGTGTTTGCAGAGACTCGACGTCGCAAAGACAACTTCTGAGATAAGACAATGAGTCTCACTAGGCGTATTGGCATCCCCATTGTCAAAGGCATCGTGTGGACTCTACGACGTGTGGATCATTATTTCTTAGGATCCAGTGCTCTTCGCGCCGATGACGATTTCCGCCGGGATCCCTACCCCAGCTTCGAAGCCATTCGACACGCCCCAATTGTGCGCAGTCTCGCGAACAGGGGTTGGATCATTCTCGGTTACGAAGCAGTGCAGGAAGCCCTTCGGGACACAAACCTCAGTAACGACCTGAACAACAATCCGTTCTATCTGAGAGTAGCTCGCGCTGCGAGTGGGGGACGACCGATTCCCTTCGTAGATAATCCACCACTACTAAATCTAGACCCGCCTGCACATACACCGCTCCGCAGAGCCATCAGTCAAAGGCTGACGCGTGGCTTTGTCGACGCGCTGACACCGCAAATCGAGGACAGTGCACGAGCGTTAGTGAGCCGCATGGTCCCGCCCTGTGATCTCATCGAAACGGTGGCTGAACCGCTGCCAGTTCAGGTCATCGCCGATATTCTCGGGGTACATAACACTGATCAGTTGGCCCAGTGGTCACACCGAATGACCAATGCGCTGCGCATCGCGGAAGCTGATCAGGTTCAGGATGCGGCGGATGCCGAAGCGAGCATGCGTTGCTTTGTTGCGAAACAGCTACCCGATATGTTGAAAATCAACCCTGAGAGTCCGATTTCTCAACTGGCGCAGGACCCCGAGGTGCAAGAGCGTGATGTCATCTCAACCTGCGTGCTGCTTCTGACAGCCGGTCATGAAACTACAACACGGTTGATCGCCAATACGATCTACATCCTGCACCACCAGCGCTCGGTTCGAGAGGCTGTCGTTTCCGGGAATCTCTCGCTCGACAATCTCATCGATGAAGTCCTGCGTTTAGAACCTCCCGTACAGATGACACTTCGATTCGTGCGCCGCAGTACCACCATAGCGGGCCGGTCGCTTAAACCGGGGCAACTTGTCCTGATCAATTTCGCCGCGGCCAACCGAGACCCTGCAGTGTTTGACAACGCCGACCGGTTCGAACCTGGTAGGAATAGACCACATCTGTCTTTTGGTTATGGTATTCATCTCTGCCTCGGTGCGGCGCTTGCCAAACTAGAAGCCCGGATCGCCATCAAAGAATTGTTGGTTGCGTATCCGGACTTCGAATTGCATGAACCCATCAGCTGGGGAAATAACCAGTTTTTTCGCGGTCCGGAAACGCTGACTATTCTGACCTGACGGTTCAGATCCCCGCCAGTTCCTTCATCGCGATATCCGTGGTGAAGAATACCTTTCCTTTCAGGTGGCGATAGAAGCGCGTATCACTCAATCGATCCATAACAGGACCTTTGACTTCCGAAAGGTGGAGCGTGACACCCGCCTCCTCCAGGTTCCCCGACAACGCCTCCAGCATGTCAAGACCGCTGGTATCAATGAAGTTGGTTGCGGTACAGATCATTAGCACATGACGAATGTCGGAGGACTCTGCGACGCGGTTCATCAGAAACGTTTCTATATAACGTGAATTAACGAAGTACAGACTTTCATCAATCCGCACCGCCAGCACGGATTTGTCAGTGGTGACCTCATGCCGCAAAACGTTGCGAAAATGTTCCGTGTTCTGCCAACGTCCCACGACCGCAATGTGCGGACGACTGCTGTTGCGAATCAGGAGCACAAAAGAGACCACAACACCCAGAAGAATGCCGGTCTCGACACCTGTCGCCAGAACTCCTACAAACGTGAACAGAAAGGTAATCGCATCCGTGGAGTTGAAACGAAAAATGCGTTTGATAGCTGTCAGATCAATCAGTTGAATGGCCGAGACCACAACAATCGCAGACAACACACCTTTGGGCAGGTAGTAGAAAAATGCGCCGAATAGTACGAGTGTCAAGATCACCAGGACAGCGGTCACAAGCGAGGCCAGCGGCGTCTGTGCACCCGCACCGTCATTAACTACCGTCCGTGCAAAGCTTCCGGCAACAGGGAATCCACCCATGACTGACGCACAGGAGTTAGCGAATCCGAGACCAACGAGTTCCTGATTTGGATCGATCTTCTCCCGCCGTCGAGAGGCCATGGCGGTAGCGATGGACGTACTCTCAAGAAAGACCACCATTGCGATCAGCAACGCGGAAGGCAGGAGCACCTGCACACGTTCGACATCGGGTGAAACCAGAATCGGAAGCGGAAGGTTCAGTGGCAACTCTCCGACCACGGCAATCTGGTGCGTCTGATCAATGCCTGTGGTGACAATCAACAGGATACCAAGGATGACCACCAGCATCGGAGAGGCCTTAGCGATATTGTCAGCGAACACAGCGGACACGCCAAATGTTAACAGGAGCGGGCATAGCTGGTAACGACACCAGATCAAGAGTCCCATCGCGGTCAGAGCGATCACGACAGCCGTCGTGTTGATTGTTATTGACATCAGATGATCCACCATCGCTGCAATACCGATCTCCGATGGACTAGCGATTCCAAGTACGGCAGGCAGTTGGTTAATAACGATCAGAATCGCTGCAGCACTAATAAATGCGGTAACCACCGCGTGGCTCAAAAAGCTCACAACCGCGCCAAAATTAATGGCACGCAGGAATAGCAGCACGATACCGGTCATCATGGCCAGTTCCATAGCAACCAGGACATAAGCGTCGCTATAGGGTTCTGCAAATTGTGATGCACTCTGAAGTGTCATCATGGCAATCACCGCTGTCGGTCCGACAGCAAGCGAACGACTGGTCCCAAAACAGGTGTAGCAGAGTAATGCCGCGATTGCTGCAAAGAGCCCCATCTGGGGTGGCAACCCTGCCAGGAAAGCATATGCGATGACCTGCGGGACCGTGATGAATAAAACCACAATGCCTGCAATCAGGTCGGCTTTACCCTGCGCGCGATCATAGCGTTCCAACCAACCAACAATCGGGAGGTATCTCCGCAAAGCACGATGGCATAACGGACGCTCGGATTGAGTCTTGTTGTGTTGGATTGGATCAGGTGTCGTCATTCGTTGAGAATATACACCAGGGTTTGCTGTTCCGACGAACACGGTGCGTAATGAAACTACGCCTGTCAGCTTCTGCAGAGTTTCCACGATGCAGTAAACACCCACGTTGAGATGCTCACGTCGCTACGCGACTCAGCATGACAGACTGTCAATCCGGCAACCCGAGCACTCTTTTGGCGACAATGTTCATCTGGATCTCATTGGTACCGCCATAGATGGTGACTGCGCGACTCGAAAGGAAACCACGCGTCGCGTCCAGTTCGGCACGATTAAAACCATCCCCTTCCCAGCCATAGCCACTGGAACCCATCAGAGATGTCCGAAAATCAGCTGTGTCACGTCCCATCGTTGCACCGTAGAACTTGAAGATGGACGTTGCTTCACCCATGGTTTTGCCAGAGGTGTTTTCTTCCTTGGCCCTCTGTTGAGTCAGTTGGAAGGACCGACTGTTCATTGCAAACTGAATCACCTTGTCTCGGGCCGCAGGTTCAGCAATGCGTCCAGCATCATCGGTCCCGACATAGTGCTTTGCGGTTTCTGCAAGCATATTACGGGGTCTTGCCGGTTTTGTCGCTGAACGCCGGGGACGTGCGCTACCGGTGACCCCGCCCTGACCTGAACGTTCATGTTGCAATAGCCGTTTGCCAACCGTCCAGCCACGATTAAGCTGACCCACAAGATCGTCTTTCTGTCCGATCGCGTTATCAAAAAAAGTTTCACAAAAAGGTGATGAACCCGAGATCAAACGAATGGGTTTCACAGTGACCCCTGGCTGATTCATGTCAATCAGGATAAAGCTGATCCCATCATGTTTCGGGGCATCGGGATCCGTTCGGACCAACGTGAATATCCAGTCCGCAAACTGAGCGCCTGAGGTCCAGATTTTCTGCCCGTTGATCTCGTAGACGTCGCCTTTGTCCTCGGCGCGGGTTCGCAGACCTGCGAGATCTGAGCCTGCACCCGGTTCTGAATATCCCTGACACCAAGCAACCTCGCCGAGAGCGATCTTCGGAATGTGCCGCATCTTCTGCTCTTCAGTACCGTACTCGAGCAATGTGGGACCGAGCATCGATGTCCCCATGCCACCCATGGGTGTTCGTGCCTTGATGGCAACCAGTTCCTCTCCGAGGACAGTCGCTTCTTCGGCATTCAATCCACCCCCACCGTATTCAGATGGCCACATCGGGATAGACCATCCTTTTCCTCCGAAGGCGTTTCGCCAGGTGAGTAATTCCTCATTCTCGATGGGCCGTTTGCTGCCAATAGTAATCGGATCACCAGGACCTCTTGCAGCGTCCGGACAATTTTCGGCCAGCCAGTTACGCACCTCCTCCCGGAATGTCGCAAGACTCATCGGCGTACCCCTCTTTCTGTATTCATGCAGAACTGTATTCACGCAGAATACCGATGCGAAGCCGCGGATCGCAAGTGTCAGACTTGCAACAGTTCCGTTGGACACGTACTGTGCGCTCATTCTCGCAGAGACAGAACCCCTAAAGGAGAAAGCATGGCCGACAGAACATTCGAGAACGTAGAAGTCGATCGAGTGGGTACCGACGGGCGCGTGGGACGCGTCACCCTGAACCGTCCGGAAAAGATGAACGCATTGTCCCAGGAACTCATGTACGACCTCTGGGAAGCACTCCACGATCTTGAAGCCGATCATTCTGTACGCGTGATCATCGTTCGTGGCTCTGGCCGCACGTTCAGTGCAGGTTACGATTTAACGCCCGCTCGGGGCGGTGCCGACGCGGTCGTCAGACATCACAAACAGGTCGACGACAAGGGTCGACGCCTGGTCATGGGTATCCGTACGGGGATGCAACAGATTACTGATATCCATATGTATTTCTGGAACATGGCCAAAGTGACCATCGCTCAAGTACACGGCTATGCGATTGCTGGTGGTTGTGAGCTTGCCATGATGGCTGACCTTGTGACTGCCGCAGACGATGCACAATTTGGCCATCCGGGTCTTCGGGGTCTGGGGACCAGCCGAACCGGTGTTATCTGGCCCCTCGTGATCGGCATGCGAAAAGCAAAGGAACTCTACTACACCGGCGAGAACATCACTGGTACTGAGGCTGAAGAGTGCGAAATGATCAACTACGCCTGGCCGATGGATCAATTGGAAGACCGTACCATCGCCTTTGCAGACCGCATCGCCAACATGTCGGCGGACCATCTGGCAATCCTCAAGGTCAATGCGAACCGCTTTTATGAAAACATGGGTATCTACTCATCGGTCCGTAGCAGCACGGATCTGGACGCTGCCGGTCAGATGACAGAATACTCGATGCAATGGCAGGACAAGATGCGGGAAGAAGGCCTGAAAGGTGCACTCTCGTGGCGTGACGGTCCCTTCAAGGGCACCGACACCTATAAGAATTGAAAACGTTCCCAACGGCGCCTTTGTCCTCCTGACTAGCATAGGGAGTACAGATCTCCTACTCTCAGCGTCGGCTGGACTGTCGAATCTACACGTATCGTTGCGTTGACGGCATCTCACGTCAAGGCGCCTTAGCATGACGGGCTTACCCGTCATTCCGACGAACGCAGTGAGAAACGGACCTACGGCCGTCAGCTTCTGTGGAGTTTTAGCAAAGCAATGGCCACCTCTTGGAGGTGCTCACGTAGATTCGCGCGTCAATGAGCAGGATAGGCTAAGCCATCAATAGATCGCCCAAAGGTAAGCGAAGTACCCCATAAGGAAGCCCACGCCACTGAATCGCCCGATCGTTCCTTTCGCGAGCACAAAGATCCCCAGCAGGATCGAGACACCAAACATCACCCAGATGTCAAAGCGCATCAGACTGGCTTCGACGGGCACATCTACAAGTAGTGCCGTAAAACCAAGGATCGCGAGAATGTTGAACAGATTACTCCCAACGACATTGCCGATTGCCACGTCCGAGGATTTGTGAAGCGCGGCAATCACGGTTGTACTCAGTTCCGGTAACGAGGTCCCCAGTGCAATCAGGCTGAGACCAATCACGGTCTCTGAGACACCCCAGTCCATCGCCAGACCTACACCGCCTTCAACCACCAGGTCCGCACCCAAAGGTAATGCAACAATTCCGCAAACAATGAATACGCCAATAGTTCGCGCGTCTGACGGAAGACCAAGCCCACGCTCAAGCTCTTCTTCTGCGTCATCGAGAGGCATCAATGCGGCTCCCCTCGTTGCTGCAATTAGGAATGTCATTAGAATTGTCAATAACAGAACACCTTCCCAGAACGTGATCGGTTGGAATGCAGCAAGGAATATCAGTAATAACGTCACACCGATCATAAACCCCGTCTGCTTTGCGAGCCCTTCTTGGTTACATACAATCGGGTGAATCAGCACTGGAACCCCTATGACGAGAAGTACATTCGCAATATTGCTACCGATCACGTTACCCATCGCGATACCTGGATGACCGGACAATGCAGAAAAAGAAGACACCATGAGCTCAGGGGCTGAGGTACCGAACGCTACAACGGTGAGCCCAACAACCATTGGAGAGATGTTGGATTCCTTTGCCAGACCCAGTGCACCACGAACCAACAGGTCGCCACCCATCAGCAGATAGACGAAGCCACCAAACAGTTTGAGAAAGTCGACGAAATCAATCATTAGACGAGCAATCTGTATCGTCGGGATCGACGTGATCTGATGTACTCGCAGCCGATTTGGATTCCCAGTTATCGATTAGGTCATTCAAGGAACTGGCTAAGTAGGCAATTTCATCGTCACCCTTAGCCACAGCGCGGGCTGAAGTATCACCGGAACGAACACGCTCAACGACTAGGCGGAGTTCGTGGATCGGTCGTGCCAGATAGATGCCAATCAACGTCCCTCCGATAATGGCAAACGCAGACAGTGCAACACCTATATCGATAAGTGCGTCACGTAATGCTTCTACCCGCTCTGAGTCCTCATTTTTATCGACTTTTACGACGAGCCCCCAATCCAACTTGGGAATCAGTCTTGTCGCCGCCCAGGATGATTCACCGCGATAGTCAACAAAGGGTCTCTCGAGTAGGCCCTCTTCGCCGCGCATCAGCTGTTGTACGGGTAGAGACGCATCCGCGATCGCCATGGTCGTAGGCCCTGTTTCTCCAAGATGTCGAAGCGAGTTCAGGACCGTAACCACATCGGGCCCCGTACGGGCGACAACATAAGCTTCACCACCATAACCCAACCCCGTGTAGTTGCCTGCTACAGTGGACACATCATCGATGGCAAAAACTACTTCCATGACACCCATTGGGACCGTATCTCGAAAGAGCGTTGTCGCGAAGGCAACTCGAACGCGTCCATTTTCGGAAATTTGCGTTCCGCGATATCCAACCTCGCCTTCCGGGACAGTCGTCGGTGGTGGGCCAAGGGAGGCACGCCCAAACGACGTGACTTCCTCGCCGTTTAACGAGAAGACGGAAATTCGGTCAATTGCTTCTAGGACTGCGGCGGCGTCAGCGATCAGGTCGTTGACAAGGACAAGATTGTTCGGTGAGGGATCCTCCATATGTCGTCGAACGGCATCGGCAAACTCCCTTTGGCTGCTGATCAACTGAACCTTGTCTTGCCAACCCTCCTGAACCTTTACGATGTCATTGCGCTTGCTTTCGGCGAGGGCTTCTAATTGACGGTGGGAAATTTCAGCAAGTAACCGGGCGGACTTCTGGTAGGCGAAGATACCGAGCATCGTCATGCTGATCAGAGAGAAAATTACCAGCGCAAAGGCAAGCTTTGTACGAATATCCAAGGTGGGGCGGCGCCGGCGTCAGGAACAGGTCACAAGCATGCCAATCTGCACGCGACCACGCAACCAGACGTACACTTGCTTGTATTCACAAAACGCCTTCGAGTTTTAATGGTTCCCACGTTGTACAACCTAAGCTAAAGCTCGGCACAGATATGACCACCATCAATGACGATGGTTGATCCTGTCATGAAGCTTGAACTGTCGGAGGCAAGTAAAAGAAACGGTCCATCCAGATCTTCAAACTCACTATATCGACACATCGGGATACTTTTCATGAACTCATCAGCGTGATCACTCTCCAGTAGCAGTCGACTGACATCGGTGAGGATGTATCCCGGGGCCAAAGCGTTAACGCGAATACCATATCGAGCACCTTCTAGTGCCATGACTTCCGTGGCCTTGACCAATGCTGCTTTGGATACAGCGTAAGGGAACTGGCCTTTGATGGTCCTATACGCTGTGATTGACGCGATATTAATGATACTGCCATGCTGCTGTTCCGCGTTACGTTGCAACAGTTCTGTGTAAATATTGGATAGACGCCAGGCTGGTTTCAGATTGATATCAAGCATGTAGTCCCAATCGGCTTCGTAGATCATGGTGTAGGTCTTGGCACCGGCCAGTACCCCAGCGTTATTGATGAGACCGTCAATCCGGACAAAGTAAGACGCGGCCGTCTCAAGAAATGACTCGCAACTCCCCGCGTCATTCACATCCAGCGTGGCTGCAATTGCCACATTGTCTTTCGATTGCGGTGAGGTGACCCGATCATTGAGATGTTCTAAATGTCTTGCTCCCAGAACTACTCTAGCGCCCGCACCATGTAATACACGCGCAAAGTGGTGACCAAAATCCGACGATGCGCCCGTGATTACCACCGTCTAGCCACGCATGGAAAATCGTTCTTCCAACTTTGTCTCCTAAAACCATTACCATAGGAATTGCACAGTCTAGCAGGCTTGGTACGCCTACTCTCACTCACACATTTCTCTTATTTTTGCCTTTCCGCAGGTACCGTCGCGTGTCACGTTAGACTTATTTTGTTAACAATGTGGTTTATCACTGACGATAAGGTCGACGAGCACCTATGGTTGAAAATCCTCCACCCCCTTCCGCCGCCTTGACGACCGCCTCTTCCGGTCGCGAAGCGGATCTTGCGCGAATGAAGTTACTCGCGACGGGCTTGCTACTGTTTGTGGCTGCTGCCTTTGTTGCAATGCGTGTCATCCTCGCCACTAACCCCGACGCACCCTGGCAGGTCACCATCGGTTACCTCGAAGCGATGTGCGAAGCAGCGATGATTGGTGCGCTGGCGGATTGGTTTGCGGTCACGGCATTGTTTCGACATCCAATGGGGATACCCATTCCGCATACGGCCATCATTCCTGCAAGGAAAGACAGTATCGCGAGCCAATTTGGGACCTTTGTGCAGGAGAACTTCCTGTCGAACGATCTCATATCCGCACGCCTAAGTGGCATGCAGTTATCAAAGCGGGGAGCAGCCTGGATACAAAAGGAAGACAACGCCGGGAGTATTGCTAAGCAAGTCGTAGACAGTTTGGCGGGTGCCGTGCAGGTCATCAACGATGACGACGTCCAGCGCATGTTGGAACGGAGCGTCAAAGATCGTGTGATGAGGACCAACTTCTCGCCCATCCTGTCTGACTTCCTGACCTTCATAACGTCCGGTCGTCGTCAGCAGATGTTGTTTGAAGCCGGGGTGCGCGCTGGCTTGCATCTGCTGGATGACTCCGAAGAGGGTATACGAGAGACGGTGAAACAGGAGACGCCATGGTGGTTCCCCGACACCCTCGATAGTGCGATCTACAGACGAATCGTCATGGGCGTATCAAAAAGCCTGTATGCCATGAAGGACGACAACTACCATCCATTGCGGGTGCGTCTCATCGGGATGTTGAATGATTTCATCGTCGATCTGCAAAAGTCTAAAGATTTCCATGCGCAGGAAGAGCAATTGAAGAAGGCACTGCTTGATCAACCAGCGTTACGGGAGTTTGTGGTGACGCTGTGGGCTGATATTCGTGACACAATCACGGCACAGGGTGAATCTGACAACTCTTCGCTGGTGGAGATGTTGACCCGATCCATCGTGAAGCTGGGCCAGACCATCGACGAAGATCCGGAACTGGCACAAAAGCTTGACGGCTGGTGCGAGGACAGTGCGAAGTACATTATCAGCAACTACGGACACGAGTTTGCATCACTGATCGAATCCACCATAAACAATTGGGATACCGATGCAACATCACGCCGCATCGAACTCCAGATCGGACGCGACCTTCAGTTCATTCGAATCAACGGGACGGTTGTCGGTGGACTCTTTGGCCTTGTCATCCACGGTATCCTGCACGCGATCGAGCTCGCCGCATGAATGCACTAGCCCTCGATCTTGAACTCGATCTGACCGAAGTCACCAAAATCACCCACGTAATGACCAGGTAGAGCCGGCTGTGGTTGACCGAGTGATCCAGTCATTAGGATCTGACCAGGTGTCAGTGTGTAACCTTCTGAGAGCGATTTGTTGATCAGCCAACAGACAGCGAACATCTGACTGCCCATCGCATCGGCTCCATTACCCTCGGAGATCTGCTCGCCATCGCGATGCAACCTCACCGGAAAATCGTCAAGGGATCCGGGGCGATCCGTCGCAGTCCCAGCAATGTATCCCGCCGCTGCACTATTTCCGGATACTAGATCCATTGCCGTCATCCTTCCACCAGATGCAAATCCGGGGTCCGCCAGCTCAATCATTGGCATGACCTGGCCGATGTGGTCCCAGACAGAGTCCTCAGTGACCGGTGCAGTAACTGTTTGACCGATCCGATAGCCAATCTCCGTCTCCACGACCGCGCGATGAAACTCATGGTTTGCAATGATCGCACCGGGATGTCGCGCTCCCCCGGCAAGAAGCACCCCAAAGACTGGTTCTTCAACACCCACATTGGCTTGTGCTGCCGGATTGCTGAGCGCGGCTTTGAAGCCCCCTTTCTGATCCACAGACATCAGTTGCTCAACTAGCTGTTTTTGAATCGCGTAGGCATCGGCGAGGCTCAGTTCGCCTTCTGCCGATAGCAGTGGCTTGTGTTCATGCGCTTTCAGAGCCGCAAACATCCGTTCAGCAGCAGCATCGATATCTATCATCGTTCACTCTCTTAATCAGTCACTGGTCTGGCAGGAGCGGGATGATGCCCCGAACAGAGAAGCCCGGCAAGGGACCGCGACTGGGCACTGGTCCATCCGCAATCGCAGAAAATTACTTTGGGTCAGCGTTCTACATGATAAAATTGAGGCAACTTTCGGAGAGCCAACTGATGCACATACCCTCCTGGCCATTTCTACCGAATCCGTCACCGACTCGACTGTCCCACGCGAAGGATTGTTACCTTTATCTCGAGGATGGCAGCAAGGTACTGGATGCCGCCGGTGGTGCCATCGTGACCAACATTGGTCATGGTCGTCAGCGGGTCGCAGCGGCCATCGCCACCGCCTCCGCTAACACGAGCTACACCGTGCCAACGTTCATGACGCCGGAACGCGAGAGAATGCTGATGGAGTTACACGCCCATTGGATGCCTGAGCATCTGTCACATGTTCATATCACCTGTAGTGGTTCTGAAGGCAATGAAGCGGCGATGAAAATGGCCGTGCTCTACCATGCGGCCAACGGCCATCCGGAACGAAACGTGATTCTGGCGAGGGATGTGTCATACCATGGAACGACACTGACAACGGCGGCTGTCTCCGGTCACCCGAGTCGTCAAAAAGGGCTCACAGGCTACCTCCCGGAATGCCCAAGGATCAAAACACCCTATCCCCTGCGTTGTCCTGTTGGGAGCGATCCGGACACCGTCATTGACTACTACCTTGATGATCTCCGTCAAACAATCGCTGACATTGGCGCAGACAGGATCGCGGCACTCATTGCTGAACCTATCAACGGTTCCAGTGGTGGCGCCATTGAACCACCTGACGGGTATTGGCCGCGCGCAGAGGCGATTTTGAAGGAGCACGGTATTCTGCTCATCATGGATGAGGTGATGACTGGCTTCGGCAGACTAGGTCATCGTTTTGGTGCAGAACGTTATAACCTCACACCTGACCTATTGGTCTCAGGCAAGGGACTGGCGGGAGGCTATGCGGCCATCACCGGGGTCTTTGGCACCCAAGCCATCTCAGAAGCAATCTCAGACGCTGGCTTTGGTCTTATGTTCCATACCTTCAGCGCCTTGCCGCAATCCTGTGCCGCAGCCACAGAAGTCCTGCAGATCCTTCGTGAAGAAGCTTTGATTGAGCGTTGTGCAGAAACCGGAGAGCGGTTGCTTCAGATGCTCAAAGATCGCCTTGGGCAACATCCGCGTGTCGCGGAAATACGTGGCCAGGGGTTGCTGATCGCATTGGAAGTCGTCGAGGATCGGGAAACATTGACCCCCTATCTTGAGTCAGACCGGATCGCAGAAAAACTTGTCGCTCACGCAATGGATCATGGTGCTTTCTTTTATCCAGGTGGCACAGGCGTGGTGCGAGATATTGTGACGATCGGCGCACCCTACATAATGGTTGACGAAGATCTTGATCTGATCGTTGACACGCTGGACGGTGCGCTTGCGACACTCAACTAAGCTTGCGTCTGGCCATCGCACCTAACATCTTTATAATGTTGCGTTAGTCTCAGATAGGTGCGGTTTCATTGGTGGCACCTGACAACAAGTGTCGCATCATCGGGAGATGTTCCCGCCCCAGGTAACGCTCACCTTCAATCAACCAGCCAGGCGATTTAAAGATACCTTGCTCTATTTGATCGGTTGCCACCGAGTCGGGAACCGATGACGGATCTTCTGAGGTACCGGACACGGCACGGAGCCAATCCCTGTCTTCAATATCACGCCCATCTCGAAAAATGCCGTCCATCACTGACTTGATCAACATTTGGGCGGCATCACTCCCAGAATGCATCGATACATAATGCAGCCACGCGTGCGCCAACTCACCATCACGTGGCCTATCCGCGATATCCGGGGTCACCCCTGCCAACGTCAGCAGGCGGGCATGTTCTGCCGCAGCAAACGCATCGCGTGCACGTTGTCGCCTTGCCTTATAGGCGGCAAGCGGATCGTGGGTTTCCAGCGCCGGCTTCCGGCCAGAGGCACTGCTCAACGACACCATCAAAGGGAGATACGTCACCTCCGACAGTGCTGACAGCGCCAGGATCTGATCAATTGCTACATAGGTCGCGAGATCAGTGAGATCGACGTAACAAAAGACCTCGCTCATCAGCTGACCGTCTCGGCGCCAGCAAGAAACTCTCGCCCAAACCCTTGCTGAGGCATTACCGTATCGTAGGCGATGTCAGGACATGCGCCCTGTTGTCCTGCTAAGTGCCATCGGATCAGGGGCAGATGCTCGCGTCCAAAATAGATCTCATCATCGATCACAAAGGTAGGCACACCGAAATAGCCGCGATCAAGGATGTCATCCTGGAGTTGATCATGGTTTGAACGACCCTCACCGTTCAAATAGTCGGCGAATCCTGATTTGGGTGCGCCGGCGCGTTCCAGACACCCTTCGACGATCGAAAGGTCCTCGATATCCAGCTCGCGACGCCAAAAGGGATGAAACACAATGCGGTGGTAAGCGCGCACGACCTCGGGCTTCGACGTCTCTTTGCACCAGAGAAGCCCAATCGACGCAATGGATGAATCCCAAATTTTTTGGGTACCTCGCAACGTCAGTCCCAACTGCCGCGCATATCGTCGGGTGTCATAATATGCGTAGCGTACCGCCATCCATTGACGAGGTGAGCGGTTGTTCTCTATAACCTGGCCGCTATTATTGGTCCGTGCTATCCCGAGATAACTGCCAAGGTTCAGCGTCAGTGGAAACCAGTCAATCTCTACATCGAACTGGAATTCAAGCTGCAACGTAGGGGCCATGGCCACAAAAGCATAAGGACTTTTGTAATCAATATAGACTTCAAGTCGCTTCATCGCGCCACCCTACACGACAAGGCTTACAGGTGGCCAGTGTCATCCGGCGCTTTACAAAGTCAACAGGCCTGACGTCTCATGGATCCCATTTCTCAGGGCCTTGTCGGTGGTCTCGCTTCACAGACAGTGAGCCGTTCGAAAGACTTAAGAACCGCGGCCATCATGGGGTGGCTTGCCGGCATGGCGCCAGACCTCGATGTCCTGATCGCTTCGCCGAGTGATCCGTTGTTGTTCCTCGAACATCATCGGGGTTTTACTCACTCACTGTTATTCATTCCAGTCGGCGCCCTCTTGTGCGCAAGTTGCTTTTATTGGCTAACACGCCGACGTCATGCGTTTAAACAGATCTACCTCTGGTGCTTCATGGGTTATGGCATTCATGGATTGCTGGATGCCTGTACCACCTACGGAACACAGTTGTTCTGGCCACTCACCGACTGGCGGCTAGCCTTTAACAACATCTCGGTCGTGGATCCATTGCTCACTGTACCCGCCTTGATGCTGTTTGCCGTTGCCTGGGTGCGCCGTTCTCGCAACACGATGTGGATCGCGGTTATCTGGATCGGTGCGTACCTGGCCATGGGTGTCGTGCAACGAGAGCGTGCCGAAGCCATTGGCTATGCGCTGGCGGCGCAGAGGGGTGTAACCCCCACCAGGCTGGAAGCCAAACCCGGCTTCGGAAACCTGCTGTTGTGGAAGATCATTTATGAGGCAGACGGTACGTTCTATGTCGCCGGTGCACGCCTCGGTTTTGATGCCTGGGTGATTCCGGGCGGTCAGATCAGAAAGCTTGATGTCACCCGTGACCTGCCGTTCCTCGTACTAACATCGACACACGCGGTTGATATCGAGCGTTTTCGTTGGTTTTCCAACGACTATCTTGCAGTCGACCCGAAAGACCCCCTCTATATAGTTGATATGCGTTACTCCATGCTCCCCAATGACATCAATGCTATGTGGGGCATCGATCTTGATCCGGAACGTCAGCAGGCGCATGTGGTCTATCGCACACGTCGAACTTTCACGGACGAACAGTCACAACGGCTGATTCGCTGGCTGACTGACGACATTGGTGACGATGGCTATCCTGTCGGGGAAGTTGTGACACCCATACCGGCTGGGTCGAAAGTTGGTCCTCTGGAGCCCATCCCATGACTGCTCGCAATCGATCGGTGTAATTGGAACACGGCGTGATCGCGCGATACTAAGCCGATCGCAATAAAAAAGCCGTTGCCCAGATCTGGCTGGAGTCTGATCGGATCGAAGAACGGAGTACGGAAACATGCACGGTCCGCAAATATCTAGAAGCCGCGGAAGACGCTCTGGTGCCGCGCGTCGGAGATCAGGAAGCCTAGAACGCATCTCCGTTGGGAGTTCTAAAGGACACAGACAAATTACGACAAATCTTAACTAAACAACCCTTCAAAGGCGCGTGGCTCGTTGCTGGTTCGCGCCTCCCGGATACATTGAGCCAGCACCGGGATCCCTTCTGTGATCTCATCGTGACTTAAATGACCGAAAGCCAGTCTGACATAGGGGACATCCTGTCCCCGATAGTGGAACGACGAACCGAGCAGGTAGTGAAAGCCACGTTCCTCTGCCAGTTCGAACAATCGCTTGCGATCAACATCCTCAGGCAGTCGTACCCAGATGAAAAGACCACCTACGGGTTTTGACCAAACACACACGTCATTCAGCTGTTCCTCAAGACCCGACAACGTGAGATCGCGCTTCACTTTCAGAGCCGCATTCGCTACTTCCGCATGCTGCCAGATACCATCTTTATAAAATTCCGCCACGATCGCGGCCGCCAGGTAGTTACCACCGGCATCGGCCCGACGCGCCAGTATCCGCGCCAACATGGGTGGTTTCGCAAGGATGTATCCAAGCCTGAGTCCCGGTGCCAGGATCTTCGACAATGAACACAAATAGATATGGTTGGGGTCGTCGTCCAGCGCATAGATTGAGGGTTCGACCGGTCCCTCATAGTGAACATCGGCGTAACAGTTGTCCTCAACGATCGGAATGTCATATTGCCTCGCCAGTGCAATCATCTCCAGACGTCGCTCCCGTGGCATGACGAAACCGGTCGGGTTCTGGTAGGTGCTGATGGGATAGATAAACCTGGGTAGTCGTCCTGCCTTATCCAGGCGCTTCAACTCATCCTCCAGATGATCCATCCGCATCCCACCTTCATCGAGCTTGATACCCACCATCTCGTACTTGAGCGCACGGTAGGCAGATAATGTTCCTGGATAGCTGAACTCTTCGACAAGGACCGTATCACCATGATTCTCTTGAAGCATTTCTGCGGTCAGCGTCACCCCCTGCATGGAACCGTTGGTCAAAATAAGGTGATCCGGACTCACGGTGACGCCTTCACGTTCGGATTCACGTTTCGCCATCGCGACCCGCATCCCGTAGTGACCCATGTTGCCAGGATAGTTGTTCAGCTCTCGGTTCTGCTCATCGAAGACACGCAACGTGGCCTCTTTTAGGGCTTCGACAGGAAACGTATCCGGATCAGATCGTCCACCACCAAAATCGTATTTGACTTCACTCATGGACCTCTCCCGGTTGTTTCGTTCCTTCGTTGTCGTCAGTAACGACCAAACCCATCGGCGACTGACCACCAGAAACATCCATAACACTGCCACGATCGCACCCTGATTCACAAGCAATGACGTCGTCGCTGCAATCGGTTTTTTAAAGGGATCGGATTGGTAGGACAACAATGCATGGAGGCAAGGATGTGTCTCGGATTCAAAGACAGTACTCGCAGGACAGGGGTTCCACTGGTGTAGCATCCGGCTCACGGCGACCTTTCATCCGCCACTGGCAGGTCGCAGTATCAACGGCGCTGACGAGTTGGCCAAGGCGGCGACAGTCGGTGATGTTCACCATATAACATTGCTGCTCGATGCTTAGGTGACATTTAATGCTGCCGAGAATACTGGGGGGTCAGACAATTACCGCAGCGGCGACGGCCGGTCGCACTGTGTCGCTACACCTACTATTCGAGCGCTTTTATAGTGACCGACACGACACAGATTGGGCATGGATGCGTAAACGGCCCGGGCCACCTTCTGAGTGACAGATTCAGTCACGAGAACCTCCGTGCCCAGCTCAATGATGATTTATAAAAAACGTTATGCTCACGCAGGTGAAGAACCGTCAGTGGATTCAGAGCCCATCCACAAATGCGGCCAGCGCCTGGTTAGTCGCTTCCGGGGCCTCTTGCTGAACCCAATGGCCAATGTCATCGATGATAGTGGCGCCACGGAAGTCATCACACCCAACATCAACGTTCTGATACAGATCCATGCCTGGAACAAAATTCCGGCAGATATCTTTCGATCCCGCAATGAAACAAGCGGGCTGCTCAATCTGACGCCCTCTGATAGGTCCGGATTCCTCGGCATCAATCCCCTGCGCTCGATAACGATTGATGGGTCCCCTGAGGCCACCAGCCTTGAAGGCATCAACATATAACTGCAAATCTTTTTCACTCATCCAGGCAGGAAATGGTTGTGGATCGATCATTCCCGATAACAATCCTGCATCTGCGGGCTTGTCCTTGAGCCAGTCGTTCAAAGGGGCATCACCCGACAGCGAGAAGTAGATTTTGCGCAGTGAGGAAGGCAGCTCAGCCTCGATTTCTGCCTCGGCGATACCTTCGGTTTGGAAATAGATTTGGTAGAAGAATTTGTCTCGGTAAATGAATTTCATCTGCTCGACAAAAGCACCTTCTCCGATCGGAAAATAGGGAACACTGAGACCCGCCACCGCACGCACCTGCTCGGGATGCCAAAGGGTTGTTTGCCAGACGATGGGGGCACCCCAGTCGTGACCAAACAGGATGACGGGGTCGGGGCTCAACGCCTTCGCGACAGCAGCTACGTCGCTGCATATATTTCGCATCGAGTAGGCCTCGATCGGATTTGGTTTTGTACTGCCACCATAACCACGGACATCCAACGCGGCGACGCGGAAACCTCTGTCCGCAAAATAGTCCATCTGATAACGCCAGGAGTACCAGAGTTCCGGCCACCCGTGGACGCATAAGATCACCGGGCCCGTGCCCTTCACCGCAACGTTGAGGCTGACATCACCATTGGCTACCTGAATAAAATCCATCGTTTCTTACGCCTCAACATAGGGTACGAGCGCTTCTCCGGCGATCGTGGCCCGATAGCCATGACGCCGCGCGGGAAAGTAATCCCACGAGGCCCTGTGCTGCACCACACGGTTATCCCAAAAAACAACCGTATTGGGTTGCCACTTTATGCGAATCTGAGCTTCAACCGTGTAAACCAACTGATCATAGAGCATCTTGAGCAACGCGTCGCTCTCAAGTTGTGAGAGCTCAACAATTCGCGCGGTGAAACCTGCGTTGACGAATAGCGATGGCCGGCCAGTGCGTGGATGGGTTCGAACGACCGGGTGCACGGCAGCCGGGAGTTCGTCCATTCTCTTGGCACCGGAAACGTACAGATAGTGTCCCTTTGGGTCGTGACGGGCATGCAGCCCTAACAGAAGAGACTGGATCGGCTTGGAAAGTGATTCGAACACCTGCGTCATGTCCGCGAAAATCGTATCGCCGCCCGATGACGGAACCTCTTCTAGGCGCAACATGGACAAACCCGGAGGAACTTCCTCGCTGGAGACATCAGAGTGCCACTGGCTACCGGCTACGTACTTTGATTTCTCATCAGCATGAATGACGATGAGTTCGTCGGGGGCTTTACCGCGATTCATGGGCGTCTCAAACAACTTCCCTAGTCGGCGAGCGAAACCCACCTGTTCGTCCTGGGTCATCATCTGGTCCCGGACCACTAAGACGCCACATTCTGCAGCAAGCTGCTGAAGCGCTTCGATCCCGCTGTCGTCGAGATCAAGAAGGCGAATATCTGCGCTCAATTCCGCACCGAACTTTGGGGATACCGGAGTGAATGGTAGATCGGAGAACCCTTGCTGATTCATGACTGGTCTCTTTGTTGCTTATGTGGTCATGACTTCCTGCTTCAAATACGCGTCGTTTTGGTTGCTGTTGTTGTTTTGCGAACACCTGCCTTCTTGGCTGAGGGTTTCCTCTTAAGTGCCTTGCGCGTGGCCGTATTCTTACCTGCGTTCTTCTTACTCGCCGTCTTGTTACTCACTGATTTCTTGCGGGTGGCTTTTGTGCTGGCCGCCTTTTTGATCGCGGTCTTCTTAGTTGCGGCAGTCTTGGCCTTGCTGGTAGGCGATGCTTCATCGACCGCTGAGTGTGCAGCCAAGCGCACTGCCGTTTGCGCTTTTCTGGTCGCCGCCTGCTGCTTGTTCAGGGCGTCATGGGCAGCTGGATTCTCGAGAATTTTCGCGACTACCGCTTTGGTGGCACGAGACCAAACATCACGATTCTCGCGGACGTACAGGCTGGATTCGTGCATCGGTCCCAGTTCGTTGTTGACCTTAGGGATCACATAACGCGCCACCAGATCCCAGTTCTTCAGATTATTGGTTCGGGTGGCCCAGTCATGGACAAATCCCAACACGGTACCAAACCCACCCGTGACTTCCGTCAGTTCAAGAATACGTTCTACCAGATCGTCAGCGGTACCGATCACAATGGCTGAGCCCTCACTGAACGCCATCGCATCAACGGCGTCGTCAGCAGTCTTGTAGATATTTCCTTTTCCAGCGGACAACGTCCCGACCGTATACTCATTGTTCCAACGCATCAGCCCGTCGCGTGCTTCTTCGCGAGCCTTGTCACGCGTCTCTGCAATATACCAATTCAGCACCACACGCCAGTCAGCCCGGTCAACTTCGTTCCCATGTTTGGCAGCAGATTCCGTCGCATAACTCCACTGCAACGGCAACGCCGCGAGCCCGGCCGTCGACGTTGAGGCCACTGACAGCACACCTGTACCGTGTTTGCCTGCTAACGTCATACCCGATGGGCTGACGGATGACGCAACGGCAAACGGCAGGTGACTCTGTATAGGCAGAACCTGAAGTTTGGCGTCGCGCAGAGTGAACCAGTCACACTCGTAGGTGAAACGCTCGTCACCATTGAGCAGCCGACGGATCACGCCCATGGCTTCATCCTGCCGGTCCCGCAACAGCATCGGATCAATCCCCAGGGTATACGCATCAGACGGAAGTGCACCCGGTCCGGAACCAAAAATGGCGCGACCTCGGGATTGATGATCCAGTTGCACCATACGCTGGGCGACATGGAAGGGATGGTGGTACGGCAACGAAACAACACCGGTACCCAACCGAATCCGCTCGGTGCGCTCGGCGGCAGCAGCAAGGAACAATTCCGGGGAGGCGATCGTTTCCCAACCAGTGGAATGATGTTCGCCGCACCAAAATTCATCGAATCCCAAGCGATCCATCAGGGTGACCAACTCCAGGTCACCCTGTAGTTGCAGCGTAAAGCTCTCGCCAATCGGATGATGGGGTGCAAGAAAAGCACCGAATTTCATTTTCGCAGGACGGGTGTTGGCCATGGGGTGGTTCTCCTGAATGTGTTTTGTATGATAAATGCCCTATGAAATGGATGCTACGTGCCGCTAATTACACTTCCTGAGGTCAAACGTATCCCTTGTTTCGCACGACACATGAATCTCGCCAGTCCACCAGGCTCGCCAAAGTGGTACTGTGCTTTTGGGTGCAGTGTCCGGCTCTTGTGAATCACGCTCCTGATCAAATCCCGGGTGCTACTGGATCTTACCGATGCAGCCCAACTCTGCACCTGGCTCTGAACCCTTAACTTGGACTAGGATAAGCTGACAAGACTCTAATCAGATTGAGGACCTTTGATGCCATTCGCAATGACAGAGGAGCAGCGCTACCTCTTCGATCTCAACGGTTACATCGTCGTACCTGATGTGCTCGACGAGAGCCAAGTTCAGACACTGCGGGACTCCGTACAGTGTTCGGCTGATACCGAATCGAAGGAACCGTTGCATTGGCATAGCTTATGGCGCGATCTGCTCGACTGGCCCAGCTTGACGCCGATTATGGAAGAGCTTATTGGCAATCCCGTGCTGCTGAGCGGCCGTGAGTCGCGCTCACGAGAGGCCCGGCAGACCTTGCCGACCTTCCGGCTCGATCACATCAACGTACACACGCACGTCAAAAACGGATTCCCTGGCGGACCTCTGCATGGCGGTTGGAACAGCGTGGCTGGCTTCTATCGCTACGACAATGGCGTGTTTTACAACGGTATGACGACCGTCACCTTCGAGTTATTCGATACTCAGGCCAACGATGGTGGATTTGCTTGTGTGCCGGGATCTCATAAATCTAACCTGCTACTACCCGGGAAATGGGTTGATCTGAGCGCAAGCGTGGCAGATTGCGTGACCCGAGTCTCCGCTAAACCTGGTGACGCAATCATCTTTACGGAGGCACTGACCCACGGCACGCTGCCATGGAAGGCGGAGTCACCCCGTCTCACGATCTTTTACAAATACTCTCCACACAGCGTGACGTGGTCATCGGACTACTATGATCCCGACGATTTTCGCTGTTACGACGACATGGACGACCGCAAGCTTGCCATCCTTGAACCGCCAAACGCGCGCCATCCGACGCGTTCGTCCCGCCCGGCTCGTATTGAATAGCTGACGAACAGCATGGAGCCATACTTTGATCGCGGATAGTCTCGCCATCTAATCTTTCTTGGCGACGCGGTTTCCCTTTTTCGGGTCTACGACGGTGCGCAGCAGCTCCCGATAAAGCCCCGTCTCGTCCTTGGCGTAAGCCCTACCCGGTTGATCGCAGCACCTCACACGACGCAGGTCGCACACGGTTTGGTAAGGGTAGTCCCTGGCGGAACGAACAAGTTCAGCAGAATGGTTCCTGGGCGAAAGGCTGTTAATATCGACACGATTTTTTGCGCATAGAGGGAAAGCATGACCGGGCAGGATTTACGAACACTGATTGAGGCACCCCACCGCAGACCGGCGAACATTGCCCGTAACGCGGCTCGTCATCCGGTCGAAACACTCGAGTTCTTTGGTTTGGCGCCGGACCTGACCGTGTTGGAGATCCTACCAGCGTTCGGCTGGTACACTGAAATTCTTGCACCCTACTTGGCAAATGAAGGTCTCCTCTACGTCGCCCACTTTTCCCCGGATGGCATTTTGCCTTATATGCCTAAAGCGCTTGAGATGTACGAGAAGATTGCACGTCGAAACCCCGAGATCTATGGCAAGGTGACGGTGCGACATATCAATCCGCCCAACGAGGTGAGTGTGGCGCCGCCCGAGTCGGTTGATCTTGCGATGACGTTTCGCAACGTCCACAACTGGATCATATCGGATCAGGAAGATGAGTACTTCAAAGCGTTTTACCGGGCCGTAAAACCCGGCGGGGTGTTAGGCGTTGTCGAACATCGCGCAAGGCCGGGCGCTTCTATGGAAAGCATGCACAAGACCGGCTATGTCACTGAAGACTATGTCAAAGGGGTCGCCGCGAAGGCCGGGTTCGAGTTTGAGGACGCCAGCGACATCAACGCCAATCCGAAGGATACGACCGACCACCCTAACGGAGTTTGGTCCTTGCCGCCCATTCTTCAATCAGGGGAAGACGACCGCTTTCGCGCCATCGGTGAGAGCGACCGGATGACCTTGAAGTTTCGAAAACCTAACTGAGATTCTCGGACAAGGCACTAGGACATTGCATGGTCGCGCCGCTACCAAGCTCAAACAAAAGGTCATCAGAGCATGAGTAAGTCATCAGACGATGAGTAAACAGCAGGGTGAACTGGATCTGCCGAGTCTTCGAGGCAGGGTCTGCGTCGTGACCGGCAGTGGGAATAATGGCATCGGCTGGGGACTTGCTGTACACGCAGGTTCGCATCTAGGAATGCATGTAGTCCTGGTTGATCTGCATGAATCAGTGGTGCGGCAGGCAACGGCCCAGCTGGAAGCACTGCTCAATGACGTGCATCCGGATGTCCGCGTACTGGGGGTCGCCTGTGATGTGACAGATCCTGAACAATTGGCATCCTGCCTATCACACGTGCGGGCTGCGTTTCCGGACGTGCCAATTGGTGCCGTGTTTGCGAACGCGGGTGTCAGCTTCAACCGTACCATCATGAAGAGCACACTCGCGGAATGGCAGACGACCCTAAACGTGAATGTGTTGGGTGTGGTGAATACCCTGAAGACGTTTGTACCGGTGCTGCAGGAACAGTCAGAGGAATCTGTTGTCTGTACAACCGCGTCGGTGGGTGGACTGGTGCGAGGGGATGGCGGCGGATCTGCCTATCAGGCGAGTAAACACGCGGTGGTTGCCTTGACCGAGTCACTGTCATTTGAGCTTGCGCGGCGTTATCCACAGATCAGGGTGCACGTGTTGTGTCCGTGTATCGTTTCATCGTCACTGGATTACAACAGTCAGGTGAATGCGGCCGTGGCAGCAGGTGACTCATTGGCTGAGGATATCGAACAGATGCCCTTGCAGAGTCGCAGCGACTTACCGATGACCCCGGAGCGACACGCGGAGCAGGTGTTTGATCACATTGCCAATGGTCATTTCTACATGATCACCGACAACGTTCGTCCCTACGTGGACCATGATTTCCCCTTTGATGGCCTGAGCATTGTGAAGGAGCGATACGACAATCTGTTCAACCTGCAGTTGGACAACAGCGATGCCATGTCGCCAGGGCTCTTAGGTGGACCGTCATCCTCCATTTTGAAAGGTCCCTTGTGGCAGGAAATGGCTCGCCGCAGTCGGCAGGAAAGCGACTAGAATCAAGCTGCGCGACGGATGACAGGAAAAGGCACTGGGAAGAGCATAACTGGTTGAGTCGAATAACGTGGCGCCACCACAGCGCTCGGTCGACATCGTGGATGACTCCAAAAGTTGCGAACCTATGGCGGATTTATGGGGACAATGTACCTATTTCGTCTCCAGCGTGGCGGCCCCCACGCGATCAGAATGATCGTCAAATGGGTACACCATCCCCGATTCTGGTTGTAATCCAGGCGACCCCCTATATACTCGCGCGCCTCAACGCCCACTTTCCGTGAGCGCACCCATAGAGCGTGTATCCGCACGTCGGCGCACCAGCGCAGGACCACCACATGTCTGAAACCGGCGTTGCGCCCACCAACTTCAGTGATCTCGGCCTGCCGGAGGCGCTGCTGACCGCACTCGCTGCGATGAGCTATGAAACCCCCACACCTATTCAGGCACAAACCATTCCAGCGTTGATGCAGGGACGCGACCTGCTTGGACACGCACCAACCGGGACTGGCAAGACGGCGGCCTTTGCGTTGCCACTACTGTCCCGGCTCAACAATCAAAAGTCCGTGCAGGTAATGGTCCTGACGCCAACACGGGAGCTCGCAATCCAAGTATCGGAAGCATTCCAGCTTTATGCCGCAGAACTCACCGGATTTCATGTACTGCCGGTATACGGGGGTCAGGAATACTCGAGTCAGATACGCGCACTGAGACGCGGCGTTCAGGTGGTGGTCGGTACACCGGGACGCGTCATGGACCACATGCGCAAAGGCACGCTCAGTCTTGATCGCTTGCAATCTCTAATTCTCGATGAAGCAGATGAAATGCTACGCATGGGATTCCTCGACGACGTGGAGTGGATCCTCCAGCACACACCGGACGAACGTCAGATCGGACTGTTCTCCGCCACGATGCCGAAGGAGATCAAGCAGATCTCAAAGCGTTATCTGCGCGACCCTCACGAAATCAAGATCGAAACAAAGACCGCGACGGCTGAGACGATTCGCCAGCGCTACTGGCTGGTCAATCATCGAGAGAAACTGGATGCCTTAACTAGAATCTTGGAGGTGGAGCCATTCGAGGCGATGCTGATGTTCGTGCGTACCAAAATTGGCACCACCGAGCTTGCAGAGAAGCTCGTGGCTCGTGGTTTTAGTGCTGCCGCTATCAACGGCGACATGCCGCAAAGGAATCGGGAGCAGACTATCGGGCGTCTCAAGACCGGTACACTCGACATACTCGTCGCCACCGATGTCGCGGCGCGAGGACTGGACGTGGAACGGATCAGTCATGTGGTCAATTACGACATCCCGCACGACACCGAAGCTTACATCCACAGGATCGGACGAACGGGCCGCGCCGGACGCCTGGGTGATGCCATCCTGTTCGTGACGCCACGGGAGCAACGCATGCTTCAATCGATCGAGAGCGCCACCCGACAGAAGATTGAACTGATGGAATTACCGACACGGGAGATGGTCAATAACCAACGCATTGTGAAATTTACGCAATCGATCACCGATACCCTAGCGACGGATGATCTCGCGTTCACTCAGGACATCCTAGAAAAATATGTCCGCGAGCATGATGTTCCCACGATCAACGTGGCCGCGGCACTCGCAAAACTCGCCCTTGGTGACAAGTCTCTGATGCTCGAAGAGCAACCACTCTCGCGACCCAAGAAGCATTCAAGAGAGCATCGCACATCAGATCGAGCGCAAGGCGAGGCCCCGAATAAACGAAAGCGCAAAAACAGTTACGCCGTACCGGACGGTATGGAGCGCTTTCGCATCGAAGTGGGTTATGACCACGACGCTAAACCGGCAAATATTGTAGGAGCGATTGCCAACGAGGCGGGTCTTGATGCGGTACACATCGGACACATCGACATCAGTAACACGTTCAGCTTGGTCGACCTGCCGGGTGGCATGCCGAGGGACGTGTTCAAGGATCTGAAGAAAGTCTGGGTGTGTGGTCGTCAGCTGAATATCTCTCGTCTGGACAAGACCGCCGACAACAACGCAGAGACGAGCTCCGACGACAAGGCTGAACCGAATAAAAAAAAGCGCAAGAAGAACGTTACCAAGAACTCAAAACGCCCAAAAAAGACCAAGACCGCAAAATTGCGGCGGGAGAAGAAAGCCCATCGTGGCGCGACCCCCTCCGCCTAGAAAATACACGGCAACTTGGAAAACAGAGTAAGTGCACGTTTCGAAGCTCGGGTGTTCACCCTAACAAGTTGCATTTCATATCACTTTGAGTTTACGCTGAAACTTGATACTTGCTGACCATGAATCTTCATTTATTCAGGAGATACTCGTCTCGCAATCCAAGGAAGATACAGATACTTCATTTTGAATCATACTTTTAAACGAGGAGTTCGAGGACTATGAATAAATTCCGACAAAGTGCTTTCTTTCTAATAATTTGTTTTGCAAGCACATCGCTATTTGCAGATGGCCACGGTAGCTTAAGTATTGAGGCCTGCAATGAGAAGTTTGCGCAGGCAGCGGTAGGAAAATGGCAGGGGCAGTGGCGATTTCGCGATGGTGATACTGGGACCATCAATACTTGGGATACGACCAACGTGTTCTCTATAGAAGGTGGCACAATGAAGAATGAGTGGTCGCTTCCTAGTGGTGAAGGCGTTGAAGAGGCACCTATATCTTCATTGGAATGGGAGGCGAGTATCGACTGGATCGATGAAGATTCTACCGTCGTGACTTTGACGTATTGTAATGAAAGTGACACGGGAATTATGAGGGAATTTTCCTGGAAAGGGACACAAAGCAGCACTGGCGATCCGTAAGAGACGGTCACCCAACAAATAATTTTCAGTGATGGTAGCGGGTCAGTTGGTTCCTCGCGAAGCTTAAATCTAAATGTCGAAGCAGGTACACACTACGTCTGGGGTTGGGGACATCAGTCAAAAGTTGATTAAGGTTAGACCACGATCAAATCGCACTTCATTTGATTAGATTTTGTTGGACATTGTTACTGAACTTAGACAATAAGCTTTGTTTCAATGCAGCTACGCTGAACCCTATGCTGATGAGAACGCTTCACCAACGAATACGTCAAAGGTAGCCCAATTTTTTATTAAGATTTCACAGGATAAAGAGAACAACTATGAACGTTTTTAATAAAGTAACTACAGTTACCCTCCTACTCACTATCTCGAACTGGTGCTTCGGCGACGGGCACGGCCATAGT
>MDTB01238649.1_pt1 | contig 30230 bp, 24 predicted proteins | sample 811161 | NCBI WGS metagenome assembly MDTB01 (sample SAMN05326650, study PRJNA326480) | marine metagenome | isolation source: seawater | place: Mediterranean Sea | collected 2009 | reverse complement strand
TTGACACGCCGTCTGACACGATGTAGCTGACAGTTTCAATGCGGACTTCACCCTCGGCTAGGTCGTTGGGAGCCCTATAGATCACCGACCCGCCATTAGGGTCGACCTTTGCAACCCCGGTGGGTAGTACAAACCTAGGATCCAGAAACAAAACTGGCACGCCGGTGGCTGGGTCGATGATCCCTGCTTCGGTGAATTCGTTCACAACGATGGGGTCCACGACGATTTCACCCATCTCGTTGAGCATGAAGAGGGGCTCGCCAGTCTGCGGATGGACACTGAACTCCCTAAAAGCCTCGGGGTTCAGGATGTCTTCGCCGGTCTCTGGATCAGTAATGATCAGTGCGAATGTCTCTGTGCTGGTCTCCGGATTGTTGTACATATCGAGCATACTGACGAAGGTCGGCTCGATGATGTAGTCGCCATTCTGATTCAAGATGAATAGTGACAGCCCTGTCAGTTCCTTCACCGAGATCACGGTATTACCAGCATCCAAATAGATCGGATCCATCCCACCGTCAACCGTGGCTGAAATCACCTGCAACGGGTTACCTTGATCGTCAGTATCGTTGGCAAGCACGTCGAGAGTGATAATGTCACCTTCCATGCTCACCGCGACATCGGGGTTAGCGTTAGGCGGCGTATTGGTGCCAACGATATCAATGGTCACCTGCGCCATGGTCACGCTGTTAGCGAGGGCGTTGCCATCGTTCAGCTCGTAGTCAAACACCAGCTGTACGACATCGTCCCGGGGTATGTCGGCAAACGCATCGGTGTCGATGATCAGTTCGTCGCCGACGACCGAAAAGAGCCCGGTTGCATCTCGACCGGACAGCTGAAGATTCTGAGTGACGGTGCCGAGTGCCGGTGTATCTCCCGCATCGGGATCAAAGGCGTCGACGATCAGATCGAGTGCAAAGTCACCCGTAATGGCGTTGGCTGAGGCGACCTGCAATGTGGTCTCCGGTGCGTCATTGCGACCGGTGATGGTGATTTCAACATTGGCAATCGAGGTTTCGCCTGCGGCATCAGTGATTTCGTACTGAAGCTCTGAGGTGAAGGCCTCTCCTTCACCGAGAGCGTTCAGTACCGGGGAAGACGATGCAAAGAAATTGAGCGTGCCGTCCTGACTGACGCTCGTGATGGTGTTGTCCCGGGTCGTTACCGCAGCGTTGATCACAGTGATCGTGTCGCCGGTGTCCGGGTCCACGTCATTGGCGAGCAGTCCTGCAGAAGCGTCGACGCTGAGATCGGCATCCTCGTCGATGGTATACGCGTCGGCGTTGGCGACAGGCGCATCATTCACACCGGTGACAGTCACCGTCACAACCGCGGTATCGGTGAGTACGCCGGACTGAATTGTGTAGGTGAACTGGTCTGTAGCGGTTTCGCCATCAGCCAGGGCTTCTAGGTTGTCGGCGGTGTAGCTAATCTCACCGGTTTCTCCGTCGAGGGTGACAGTACCCTGGGTATTGGAGTCGTCAACGCCAATGATGACGGGCGCTTCGCCGCCATCCGGGTCGCTGTCGTTCTCCAAGAGATTGAGTAGTGCGCCCTCATCCTGGGTAAAGCTAACCTCATCAGCACCAGCGACAGGCGGGTTGTCCGGTGGCACCTCGTTCGCGGGCTCGTCGTTACTTTCGGTTTCCGTATGTACTGGATCGGTGGCGGGCGCGGTATCGGTGACCGGTGTCTCCACCTCTTCATTGGTGCTGGGTTCGTTTTCCTCGCCGGTCACATCATCCGTGGCTTCTTCCGTCGAAGGCTCTGTAATCGGATTCTGAGTGCTTTCTGTATCGGGTGGTGCGTCTTCATTGACCTCGGGACCTGACTGGGTCTTTGTCTGTTCGCCACCTTCCGCGGACTCTTCACCTGAGTTGTTGTCCTCGAGGACCTCCGGGTCATCGTCCGCAGGTGGGGGAAACGAGTCCTGCAACTGTGTCTGCTGTGCAGGCGATGCGGTTGGCGTGAAGGATGGGGTGCCATTCAGCACAATCACTGAGGTGTTACCAGGAACCTGCAGATCGACCGCGGAATCGGGATTCTCGTTGATGTCGTAGATGGTCAGCACGCCCGATTCGTGGATAACAATCGTCTCTCCGTTCTCGTGGGTGCCTTCAAGCTCACTGCCGCGGATACCGATCACCGCGGAGGGTGTTCGAATCTTGGAGTGGTGTGATCGGCCGGCGAGCAATTGTCCGATGTCACCGCTCTTGTACTGGAAACCACCACGCAAGATGGTGGCTTCGAAGGTCGGGGGGGTGGTCTGGTCGTTCTCGTCGAAGTCGTAGGTTGAGATGACACCCCGGGCGTTTTTGCCCAGGCTGAATCGTGTGTCATCGATCATTTTTGCACGGAAATATCCGACGCCGACGACTTCGATTTCGTCGCCCTCATAGATCGCATCGCCTTTGTCGAGTTGTTCCCGCTCACCATGCTGGGGATGTTTGGGTGTGCGATAGACTTCGCCACGCAGGAACCAGACAGTACCGACTTCTTTGAGTGGGGGTACGACCCCAACGGGATCTCCTTCCTGGGCCAGTTGGACCTGCCCGACACTGGTACGCAGCAGGGCGTTCACCATTTCCGGTGACAGACCGGAACCATCCGGCATCATCAGGTTGGGTGGTGGATCAAAGGAGAAGTAGTCAACGACGACGTGGGCAGTGCCGTCCGGTCCTGTGATCACAAGATCGAAGTCGTCACGGGTATAGATGCCGTCCAGCAGTAGCTGGGCGTTCTGTATGAGGATTTCAGGGGTGGAATCGATGCTCAGACCTGCCTGGATATAGAGGAAGGGTCCGGTAACGTAGCGGGTTCTGGCAGCCTGATCAACCGGCAATCCGACCATTTGAGCGGGCAATACGCCGAGGTTATACCTTAGGCAGGTCAGAGAGCCTGGCATGGAGGAAATAGCGGATACGGACATCGTGCCCGGCGCCGTTCAGGCCCATGTGAAGTGCGCGATTCGTGATCCAGATTGGCTGTCTTTGGGATAGTATAAGCTGCTGATTTTCAGAAAAATATCAATCCTACAGCTTCGGGGGTAGAGAGAGACCGGTTGTTTTCACCCAGTTTCCTGAAAGCAGTCAGGATGGCGTTGCTGGCCAGTCGACGATGTCGGAGCCCGGCTCTGGTCAGCAGGCGGAGTTCGTGGAACGGGATTCCCAGTGTTTCATGGACAAGCGGTTGGCCGCTGCACACATAGAGGACCTTACCGACCTTCGTCATGGCGACCAGAACAAGCTCGTCCAGACGCTCTTCCTCCTTGCCAGCAGGAACAACGCCCTGTTCACGCCAGTAGGCCGTGACACGCGCTCGGAGTTGGGCTCGTGCGCTAGCCACACGTAAAGATGACGCGTATCGTCAATGATGGTTTCGTCAACGCGGCTCATTGGGTGATTAGACGATTAGGTTGCGGGTACGGGGGATACAGTTCCAGGCCATCGAAGTAGCGAATGCGGCTAGTGCACACCGCCGGTCCCGTATCCAAGCATCGAGAATTCCGTTTCCGGCCAGATGAGGTGGTCATCTAGGGCCCCGGTGAGCTCGGTGGGCACGACAAGCATGAGCCCCAGTGGCAATTTTGGTGGTAGATCTCCCGGAGAAGCACCTTCCCGCTGCCGGTCGATCAAGTCCTAGAGGGTATTGAATGTTGCTTTCAGCAGCCGGCGCGCTTGGCCCTGTCTACGGTGTTGAACCGTTACAAATGTGCGGTAGATCTACATGGGCTGGCTGATGATCGGCGCCTGCCGATTCACTGAGGCGCTGCAGATTGCAACGATGTTGTCGTCGATGGTCAGTGCACCTATGACCTCCCGTAAACGCGAACGAGCTATCTCCTGAGGAATCGCCTGTTCAGCCAACCAGAAGTTGAAAATTCGCTCCTGCCATTCTGGCGTGATCTTGCGCCAGAGGAACTGGAACTCGGGTGGATGGGAGGCGCTCACCGTCGCATGTTCCGTCACAGGCGCTCTGCACGGGTCAGCCACCGGTGAACCCGGGTCTGCATCCGCCAGATCTTCGCCTGGACATTCAGTTTTTCCTGGTAGTAGTCGTTGGGTGCGACCAGGTCTCGAATACGCAGGCTGCAATCCAGGTCTTTGCAGACAACGTTGCCCAGGCGGTGACGGCCGTCGCTGCCCTTCCGGGAAACGGAGAACATTGCGGTCCCTTCACCGGAATGCATGTGATGACATAGCGAACACATGTGGATGCCTCGTCCGGTTCCACTGAACCGAAAACGTCGGAACTGGATGCCCTTCAGATGGCCGTCGTTGGGACTGAGAAGCAACATGTATCCAAGATGTCCGGCAGAATGGATCCATCCTAGAAAGTCGTGAGCATCCCATTCAACGACAGTGAGGTCAGGCATGGCTTCTGCGGGTAACTGACCATCAAAAACGTCCAGTAGCTCGGCTTCTGTGACCGGATCCAAAAAACGAGGTTCCCTTTAGCGAATTGACTGGAGGATACCATCATCGCCAAACACGCGGTCGGCGAATCGTTTTCCCATTCGTCGGTATCCGGTTGGATTCGGGTGTAAATCGTCGGGCAGATCATGGGCGTCATCCTCGCCAAACAGTTCCAGCCCGGACAGGTAGGCCAGGTGTGGATCATTGCGGCTGATCACCACCTCAGACAGCAGTTCACGAATTCGGCTCAGGGTCAGAGCGCCTTCGCGCAACGCGGGTGGCCGGTCGATGGTTCCAAACTTCCCCTCGGCGTTGGGAATCGTCGGTCCGGGATGATCTTCTGCCGATGGACAATAGATGGGTGAGATCAAGAGGATGGGAACCTCCGGGTGCGCCTCCCTCAGCGTATCCAGGAATCCGTGTGCCAGGGGCAGAAAGACACGTTCACGCATGGTGTCGCCGTTGACGATGTTGATACCCGCCTTGATGCTGATGAAATCGGGATTGAGGTCTCGGATCGTGCGCGCCATGAAGGGATCCAGATGACATTGTCCACCCAGGCCAAGATTGGTGACATCGATTCCCGCGGCCTGGCCTGCAACGACCGGCCATGTGCCGGTGGGGATGTCGGCTTCCATGCAGTGGCTGATTGAACTGCCATGGTGAATCCAATGCACGCCGAGTGGATCAGGCGCCTCGACTTCACCGCCGTCAACCGAGAGGGCATGGAGTTCTACCAGCGCGTTGTGCGGTAGCCAGAGGGACAGGTTCTTTTGTTCGTCACCCAGCCCATCGAAGACGACATCGTACACTTCGCCCGGTTCGATGCGAGGTGGCACTTTGCCAGACGGATCAAAATGGAGCTGATTACCTTCGTGATGACGGCGGGTGTGTACCATCCCGTCGCAAGCCAGATCGAAGGCGCAGCCACCTCGACCGGAGCGTCCCGCCATATGGGTGGTCAGAACGGTCAGGCGGACGGTATGTGCCGTGGTTGCAAAGCGCAGTCTGACGCCCGATGGCGTCCGTAACATGAAGTCGAGCATCGGGTTGATCTGTGGTCGTGTCCAGTCCGGTAGCCTGCGTGGAGACAGCGCCGCTCCGCGCCGATCAAAGTCCAGGGCACCCATGATCTCGAGGGGGCTCCCAGCAAAATCTGCTGCAGCCAGGGTCGTCATTGTCATACTGATTCCGTGGTTGGGCATCCCGACTGTTTCGTGACGCCGTGTTTTGAAGGACGTAGGCGCGCCTAGCGTCTTTGATTTACCAGCGATTCGCAAGCGACTTGATATACTGCGCCGCGACCCGATACAGGGCAGGAAAACGAAATGATCGACTATGGATGGCATGACTTGGTGGGAAATATCGGGGTGGTACTGGTGATCGGTACCTATCTGGGCCTGCAAATGGGTCGAATGAACATCAACGACCACGCCTATTCGGCGTTGAATGCAGCCGGTGCTATTCTTATCCTCATGTCCCTCGCGGTCGACTTCAATCTTTCATCGTTCATTATAGAAATCGTCTGGTTGTCCATCAGTGTCTATGGACTATTCCGCAGACCCGTGAACGAGGGTCCGGGCAGCGCAGGGCCAGTGCGTTGACGGATACTGGCCATCGGCTCTTGCGGGCTGGAATCTCCGGGGACGTTGTTTGAGCCTCATTGTGCGCGCCAACGCCATGCTTCGGCCGGGCGGTACACTATTCTACGGCTGGTACATCGTTGCAGGGGGCGCCGGTGTCCAGTTTCTGTCCGGGATCCTCTGGATGCAGTCTTACGGCGCCTACGTGGTGTTGTTGCAGGAAGATTTCGGTTGGAGCAAGGCACTTGTTGCCGGTGCGTTTGCGCTAACGAGAGTGGAAAGTGGCGTCCTTGGCCCCCTTCAGGGCTGGTTGACGGATCGATTTGGGCCCCGTCGGATTTTGACCATAGGTATGCTCATCTTTGCCCTTGGGTTCTACCTGTTCAGCCAGGTGGAAACCGTTCTTGGTTTCTATGTCACTTTTGGACTGATCGCAGTGGGTTCGTCACTCGGTGGTTTCGCCACGGTGATGGTCTCACTCGTTAACTGGTTTGATCGACATCGGTCGAAAGCAGTGGCGTTTTCATTGATGGGCTATTCCTTTGGTGGCCTGTCTGTCCCGATTATCATTCTGTGCCTTGAGGCATTTGGTTGGCGCACCACTGCGCTGATCTCAGCAGGCGTCATCCTGCTTGTTGGACTCCCCATGGTTCAACTGGTCAAGCACCGTCCTTCTGAGATCGGTGGGGTGATTGATGGTGGCGCGGCGCCGGGTGAATCGGAAGCGAAGGACGCGCCGCTAACCAAGACGCGCGACTTTACGGCGCGTGAGGCCATGCGTGCGCCTGCATTCTGGTTTATTTCGATTGGGCACGCGTGTTCGCTGCTCACTGTGTCGACCGTGATGGTTCACCTGGTTCCACATCTGACAGAGGGTCTGGACTACACGCTTGCGCAGGCCGGCCTCGTGGTTGCGGCGTTGACAGGTTGTCAGATGGTTGGCCAGTTTACCGGTGGTTACCTGGGTGACTGTTTCAACAAGCGGATTATCTGCACGATTTGCATGATCTTTCATTGCCTTGGGCTGGTGGCAGTTGCGCTCGCGACCAACGTATGGATGGTACTGGTATTTGCATTTCTGCATGGCTTGGGATGGGGAACCCGTGGACCTCTGATGGTAGCCATGCGTGCGGACTACTTTGGCGCATCCTCGTTTGGCACTATCATGGGGTTCTCTTCACTGATCTCGATGCTGGGCATGTCAATCGGACCGATTTTCGCGGGTTATATGGCTGACGTCTACGGGGACTACCAACTGAGTTTCCTGATTATCGCAAGCTTTGCGTTCATTGGTTCATTCTGCTTTTTTGCGGCTACCCCGCCCAAGCGGCCCCAAACCGCGGTCGCGGTATGAAACTGGTGACCCGTTTCCTCGCGTGTCTGATGCTGGCGTTGTGGCCGGAGTTGGTTCTGGCCCAGGACGGGACATTGCCGTTCGTGATTGCGTTCGGTTCATGTAACGACCAGAACCGTGAACAGCCACTGTGGGAGCCCCTAGCGCACATGGCGCCAGACGTGTTTGTGTTTCTCGGTGATAACGTCTACGCGGATACAGACAATGAGGGTCAGATGCGTGCGACCTATGATCTGCAGAATCAGATCGCGGGGTTTGGGAATTTCAGGAAATCCGTGCAGATAGAAGGTATCTGGGATGATCATGACTTCGGGGTGAACGACGGCGGGGCGGCGTTCACAGGTAAGGACATGGCGCAGAGGGCGATGCTTGATTTCCTTGGGGAGCCTGATGAATCTTCTCGGCGGGAAAGCCCGGGTATTTTCGCTTCACGCAGCTATGAACTGGCCGGGTTCAATCGGTCCTATGTGGTGCAACTACTGCTGCTCGATACGCGTTACTTCAAGAGTGCGTGGAATCGATCGGGGTCCTTTACTCGTCGATACGATCCAGATGACAATCCTGAATTGACGCTTCTGGGTGAAACCCAGTGGCAATGGCTTGAAGGGGAACTTCGCAAAGAAGCGGATGTGCGTATCGTGGCATCCGGCCTGCAGGTGCTCAATGGCTATCATGGCTATGAGCACTGGGCTTTGTTCCCACACGAACGTGAGCGGCTTTTCGCCTTGATTCGCACGACGCGGGCAAACGGCGTGATCCTGCTGTCTGGCGACCGCCACTTTGCAGAAATTTCCCGCCGTGATGACATTTTGGCATATCCCCTCCACGACTTTACGTCGAGTGGGATGACTCACAGCTTTGAGCAAGGGGATCAATCGGTGAATCCCGATCGTATTGCGGTCTATACGGGGCTCAACTTCGGCTCGCTCGTGATCAACGAGGGTCAAGTTATTCTCCGGGTCCATGATCAGCGCGGTCGGGCCGTTGAAACCGTCAAGATCAGTCTCAAGAACCTTCAGTGGAAGGGGCGATAATCGTGAGCCGTCGGTTGAGATACCTGGGAGCCATGGGAGTAGACGTCTGGGTGAGACGTTTGCCGAGGACAGTAGAGGTATCCGGCGCACGCTCCCCAGAAATGCCGGAAGACACAGTGCAACGCCCAGCGAGCCGTCCGCCTTCGACGGAACCAGCGGGGGTCGAACCTGGTGCTGTGACCGGGGATCTGTCGCCACGGCAGGCGTGGCGCAAGATGGTCGATGGTCTTGTACCGGAAACGATGGAACCGGCGGTTGTGATCCCGGAGCCGATAGACGGTGTACCGGCTCAGAGAGCAGAACTCCCCGCCAAACAGCTGACGAGTGCTCCGAAAGTCCATCTCGGACTGATGGGTGATGATGAGATTTGTCTGGTGTTTGAGTTACCGGATGGGGTGGCCACGGATCAGGGGCGGCAGCGGTTTGCCCAGGATGTAACGCTGGCCCTGGGCCGTCGTTCAGTGAGGTTTCTCGATTTTCGATGGCCAATGCTTCGTAGCGAGCACCAGGACCAATCTGAGCCGATTCTTCGGCAGACATTGACGGATCAAATGCGAGGGTTCGGTAAAAAAAGACTGTTGTTTGGTGATGTAGTGGCAGAATACGTTGATCAATCGATACGGGTAGATGCCGTCGTCGCGCTGGGTATTGAGACTGTCATGGTATCGGCGGATCAGAAGCGGGCCTTGTGGGAGTCACTCAGGGGCTGGCGATCAGCAGTGCAGGATGCGTCTTTGCCTGATACGAGTACAGACGACTGACGCCTGGATTGCGTCGTCGAGACAACCGTGAGCAGAAGATCGTAAGGTAGTCATGGAAGCTGTGAATAGTCGAACGGAGTCACCGCTGTGGCGAGCGTAGAACTGGATTGTGAGTTCATGCGCATGCAACTTGCTGATCTGTCCACTGTCCTCAGCAATGAGATACAGTCATATTCCCATCCTTGGACAGAAGGTATCTTCAGAGATTGTATCAATGGGGACTACGAAACGTGGCTGGTGGTGTTTCATGGTCGCAACATCGGTCACGGTATTCTGTCGGCGGCGGCCGGTGAAGCACATCTGCTGAACCTGTGTATTGCGCCCCAATACCAGGGGCATGGTCATGGTCGACACCTGGTGCTGCACATGTTGCAGCGAGCGAAGCTACGCGGCGCCCGCAGTGTCTTCCTAGAGGTCCGTTCTTCCAATCTGCCAGCGTACAAACTGTATGAGAATCTTGGATTCAACGAGATTGGGATCCGTAAGGACTATTATCCTGCTTTCAGCGGGCGGGAGGACGCGCTGGTCCTTGCCATGGAGCTTGCGACACCTCTCGATTGATCGAATCCCAGTGATAACGACAGGACGTCGATGTATGATCGCCGCCTTGCCATTAGCGCCGTTGATGAAAGGTCATCCATCGTGAGTTCAGAAGTCCTGCAACAGGTCGAGAAGCGACGCACTTTCGCCATTATCTCTCACCCGGATGCGGGGAAAACAACAATCACTGAAAAACTGTTGCTCCTCGGTCAGGCGATTCAGAGTGCTGGAACGGTCAAAGGACGAAAGTCAGACAAGTTTGCGACGTCAGACTGGATGGAACTCGAGAAGTCACGTGGCATTTCGATCACCACGTCGGTGATGCAGTTTCCGTTTCAGGATCGTACGGTCAATCTACTTGATACCCCTGGTCACGAAGACTTCTCGGAAGACACCTATCGAACCCTGACCGCTGTGGATTCCGTATTGATGGTGATCGATGGCAGTAAAGGTGTTGAAGATCGAACCATCAAATTGATGGAGGTCTGTCGTTTGAGGGATACACCGATCTTTACCTTCATCAACAAGCTTGATCGTGAAGTGCGAGACCCGATCGAAGTGCTCGATGAGATTGAGGAGATCCTGAATATTCAGTGTGCTCCGGTGACCTGGCCGATTGGCATGGGGGGTCGATTCAAGGGCGTCTACAACCTTTACACCGATGAGGTCCATTTACTTGACCCGGAAGCGAAGCAGGAAACCCTAGTGTTGCCGGAGGTGCTGAAGGGCATTGACAGTAATGCCGTCAGGGATCGTCTCGGTGATGACCTGCATTCGGAACTCATGGATGAAATCGAACTGGTGCGGGGAGCCAGTAATCAGTTTGTTCGGCAAGCGTATCTCGAAGGAAAGTTGACGCCTGTCTATTTCGGAACGGCGCTGCGCAACTTTGGTGTTCTCGAGATGCTCGATGATTTCGTAGAGTATGCGCCGAAGCCACAACCTCGGCAGGCTGAGGACAGAACCGTGGATGCGGATAATGCCCGGTTTTCCGGGTTTGTCTTCAAGATCCAGGCCAACATGGACCCAAAACACCGCGATCGAGTGGCGTTCATGCGCGTGTGTTCGGGGCGCTATGAGCAGGGCATGCGCATGAAGCACGTGCGCATTGGCAAGGACATACGGGTCAGTGACGCGGTCACCTTTTTCGCAAGCGGGCGTTTACAGGCAGATGAGGCATGGCCAGGAGATATCATCGGGTTGCACAATCATGGGACGATTCAGGTGGGCGATACCTTCACCGATGGGGAGGTATACAAGTATCTTGGCATTCCCCATTTTGCACCCGAGCTGTTTCGTCGGGTAGTGCTCAAGGATCCGCTGAAGAGCAAGCAACTTCGAGCGGGACTGACCCAGTTGTCGGAAGAGGGTGCGACACAGGTCTTCATGCCACTGGCGAACAATGATCTCATCCTGGGTGCCGTGGGAGTGTTGCAGTTTGACGTCGTCGCGTTTCGTTTGAAGGACGAATACAAGGTCGACTGTGCGTACGAGAACGTGAATGTGCACACAGCGCGATGGGTCGAGTGTGACGATGACAAGATGCTCTCAGATTTTCGCCGAAAGGCAGAAACCAATCTTGCGGTGGATGGATCGGGGCACCTGACCTATCTCGCTCCAACCCGAGTGAACCTGAGTCTGACGGAAGAACGCTGGCCAGATATTGCGTTTCGGGCGACGAGAGAGGTTTGATGGGCTGGCCCATCAACCACTGACACAGTGAAGGGTCTAGCGCTTGTGGAAGCACGGTCAATCTGGAATGCAGGAACTGGCAGTACGAGATCCTCACGGTCGCGCTGCGACCTCGGGATGACCTGACTTCCCACGGGCCAGTCAGGTCATATCCTGGTACGGATTCTCCACACTCAAATTGATATCGAGCGTCTGGCCGGGAATACTGATTGCCCGGTCGCTGAGGGTGAGTTCGTCGCCTTCGACCACGCCTACACCGAAATTGTAGATAGTTCCGTTGCCACCGTTGATGGCTGCTTCATCGTAGTCTGCACAGGAAGCCTGCACCGCTTCATTGCGACTGGCATGTTCTTTGAGAGCGGATGCGCCATGTTTTTGAGTCAGCATGTCGCGGGTAACCGTCGGCGAGAGGATCACTGCTGTGGCGTTGTTGCCGCCGAATCCTTTTGAATTTATCAGGGCGGCGTCCATCTTCGCGGGATCAATCTCATGATGCTCAAGCAGAAAGTTGAGGTGCGACTGATGGACATCGTCCGCGATCTGACTGACAGTCTGTATTCCAGGGATGATGCCATGGGCCCACGCGCCCAATGTCGTTGCAATCTGGTCTCCGGAAGCAGTAGCGAGCGAGTGTCCGAGGTATGACTTGATGGCGGCAACGGGCCAGTCCTCTATGCCGAATGCGCGCGCGATTTCGCTGAAGATATGCGATTCAGTGACCCGATTCTGAGGTGTTCCGGTGCCGTGGGCCTGTATGTAACTGCGATGTTTCAATGCATCCTCACCGAGGATGGATCTGATGATACCCGCGGCTTTCCCCATGGTGACGTAGTTGCCAATGCCAGGTCCTGGAATCGACTTCTTGAATCCATCAGCGTTGATAAAGACATCAGCTACCGAACCATGAACATTCGCGCCGGTTTCGAGTGCGAGTTCATCATCAAACAGAATGACAAACTGTGAGGCCTCGGCGAGCGTAAATCCGCAGTTGTTGGAAAACGGCCGGCAGGCTCGCCGATGGTCCGTTCCGGACGTGATACCGTCAAGCTTGTTCAGCTCCTCATCGGTAGCTAATGCACCCATGGTCTTGTAGCCGTCGATCACTTCCGGTGTAATCGGCGCTTCGCTGGCGCCCACCATAACGACTCGGAATTTACCGGATCTGATGTCAGCAATACCCTGTCTCAGATTGTAGAGGAAGGTCGCACATGCTCCGACGTTGGCACCAGTGCTTCCGACGCTGCCCAGGATGTAGGCATTGATGAAATCTGCGGTCATTTCCGCTAATCCTAGTGCACAATTGCGCGAGGACACGCGTTTACCCATCAGAGAGGCCCGCAGCATGTTGCCGGTGCCATTGTCATCCAGTTGACCCATTGCACTGCTGGCATAGACAGCCATCTGATCCGCCGGCACCCTGGCACGAATCTCATCCCACGGAATACCCAGTGAGTTGATCGCGTCCGAAGCTCCGTAGACGGTGAGCTGCAGGCCACGAGGATGGCTTCTCGACTGATACAGGCTGTCCGGCTTAAACCCAGAAGGTAGTTGACCTGCGGAATTCACCTCAGACTGGCGAGAATCGCGAAACAGCACGTCTAGGCCATCGGGCACGGTGACCTGAACGGTACCTTCAGCCTCGCTGATGGACCAGTCCTCAGGGATTTGATCCGGTAGCTGGTTCTTCTTGACGGTAAACGTAATGGGTTCAGCAGATGCGTTCAGGCGCGCTGATTTATGTACGAGAATGTCGTCAGGGTCAAAGAGGTTCGACTCGATTTTTCGCACGAGCGTGTGGTCAAGAATGTGCTGTTTCAACGGTTCGTTCATGTCCTCGTCTCGCAGCTGCATCATTGCTGCGAGCGCGGCGTAGGTACGACCTGCGTCAGAGGAACTCAGGCTGTCGATCACCAGGCGCCTGTAGGCGTGGTGCGATGAACTGCGTCCGGCCGGATTGACGCCTCCAAAACCGACGATGACTGGCAGTCGCGACAAGACCTGATTCCCCTGCGTGTCCGGGTGAACACCCGGTGATTCAAACAAGGGCACATTCTACGGGGATGCCCGTGGGGACGCCAGTAACGACGCGACGAGTGTCGCAACATACCCAGAATTCAAACTTGGATGGGTGCGGTTTCAAGCCGCACCCATCCCTGGTCATTCTGTTGAACGAGTCACCAGTGTGATCAGTCGGTCAGTTCAATGGCGACGGCCGTGGCCTCACCACCACCAATACACAAGGCGGCGATACCGCGTTGCTTGCCCATCTCTTTCAATGCGTACATGAGTGACACGATGATGCGTGAACCGGTCGAGCCAATAGGGTGGCCTTGAGCGCAGGCACCGCCATGAATGTTAACGAGTGCAGGATCGAGGTCCAGATCCTTGATGGCTGCCATGGTAACCATCGCGAATGCCTCATTGATCTCGAAGAGGTCAACATCCGACTTGTCCCAACCCGTTTTCGCCAGCAGTTTCTCAATCGCCCCAACCGGTGCGATGGTGAACTCGGAGGGGTCTCGGGAGTTGGTCGCATGACCCACGATTCGAGCCACGGGTTTCAGTCCACGTTGTTTCACGGCCTCCTCGCTCGCGAGAACTAGGGCGGATGCGCCATCTGAGATGGAGCTGGAATTGGCCGCTGTCACCGTGCCATCAGACTTGAAGGCGGGCCGGAGCGATGGGATCTTGTCGATATTGGCGTTAAATGGCTGCTCATCGTCCTTGACTTCGATGTCACCCTTTTTTCTGTCAGCGACGGTGATCTTTGCTGTTTCTGGCAACAACTTACCGGCTTTAATCGCTGTCTGTGCGCGCGTCAGGGACGCTATCGCGTAGTTATCCATGTCTTCACGAGTGAACTGATATCTGTCTGCCATCTCCTGGGCGAACTCACCCATCGAACGACCGGACTTCGCGTCTTCAAGCCCGTCAGTGAACATGGAATCCTGGATTTCGCCATGACCCATGCGCATCCCGCCACGTGCTTTCGCGATCAGGTACGGTGCATTGGTCATCGACTCCATGCCTCCCGCGACCATGACGTCATTGGTGCCTGCCGAGATCAGATCGTGTGACAACATTGCTGCTTTCATGCCGGATCCGCACAGTTTGTTGATGGTTGTGGCGCCGATGCCTACGGGAATACCTGCATCCATGGCGGCCTGCCTCGCAGGGCCCTGACGCAGGCCTGCAGACAACACATTCCCCATGATGACCTCGTCGACGCTGTCCGGTTCAATGCCCGCACGGCTGATGGATTCACTGATTGCTGCAGCCCCCAGTTCGACGGCGGTCATGCTGGTGAGGCTGCCCTGAAACGCGCCCATGGGGGTGCGGCTTCCCGAAACGATATAGATGTCATTCATGGTGTTGTCCTGTCGTTGTTCTAATAGCGTGTGCCTGCGCACACTTTGGTGGTTGAGAAATCAGAGGTTGGGGTCAGGCGAATTGGGCTGTCAGAATTCGCCATTGGCGGCGCTGCTCACGGAGTTGGTTTTCTATCTCGCGCAACTGGTTGCGGAATTGTGTTCGTTCCCATCTTTGGTGCAGATTATCGGCACGCGCACTGAGCCACTCGCTGCGGATAGCAGACCACTCGTCCAGTGTCGTCATCAGGCTATCGTATTCGGCTTTCAGGAGGTTGATCCGCTCTGCGGTGTTCATCAGCTGGCCGTGCCTGATGCGGTCTGTCGCCCGTTTCAGCTGCATCGCGGCCGTGGCGGACTCGACCTGAACGGGTGAGACCTGCTTCAGGGATCCTGCGAGTCCGATAACCGACAGACCACGGATCAGCCATTTGGTGGGATCAAAGTGATACCAGCAATGCCCGTTGCGGTAATCCCACTGAAACGTGTGGTGAAAGTTGTGGTAGCCCTCACCGTAGGTAAGCAGTGCAATGATCGGATTGTCCCGGGAGCTGTTTGCATCCGAGTAGGGCTGTTGTCCCCAATAATGCGCGAGTGAGTTGATGAAGAATGTACAGTGGTGACAGAGAGCAAGCCTGAGCACACCTGCAATCAGCAGCGCTCCCAGAATGTCGCCCGCGAGCCAGCCAAGTGCAGCGATAAGCCCTAGGTTCATCGTGAGTACGAGTGGCCAGTACCATCGGTGTTGCCACGCTGCAATTGGATCTTCACGCAGATCACGGACATTTGCGTAGTCGGTCCTTGATGACGGGTAGTCGCGCAGCATCCAACCCACATGCGCATAGAAGAAACCACCGCGAATGGAATACGGGTCTGCATCGATGTCGTCTGTATCTCGATGGTGTTGCCTGTGGTTGCTGCACCACTGGAGGATAGAGTTCTGGATGGCTAGGGCGCCGCCCAACGCGAAGATGCTCCGAATAATCGGATGTACCTGGTAGCTCTTATGAGACCACAGACAGTGGTATCCGGCAGTGATCGAAAGCCCGTTCCACATCATAAAAACGAAGAACATCAGCCAGACCCAGGGGCTGATACCTGAGATCAGAATATAGAGCGGAATAACCGTCAGAGAAACGATGATGGGGCCGATCAGAACGACGGCGACTTCCCAGCGAAACGACAGTGATTGCTGCATCGCGGCATCCTATGTAAGGGCCGTGGCGAAATCAATCCTGTGCTATTCTTTCGCCGTTTTCTTTGAGGAGCGTTCCGTGACCACGATCACCCGGGATGATCTGATTACCAGCATTCAGGACGCGTTGCAGTACATCTCGTACTACCATCCCGCTGATTTCATTCGCGCGGTAGGTGAGGCATACGAAAAAGAAGAATCGCAGGCGGCAAAAGACGCTATGGCCCAGATTCTGATCAACTCCCGTATGTGTGCTGAAGGCCAGCGACCCATCTGTCAGGACACCGGCATTGTGAACGTGTTTTTGTCGGTGGGAATGGACGTCCGGTTCGAAACGGACATGTCACTGGAAGATATGGTCAATGAGGGTGTCCGTCGTGCCTACCTGCTGCCAGATAACGTCCTGCGCGCATCAGTCCTCGCTGATCCTGCCGGCGCTCGTACAAATACCAAAGACAACACGCCCGCGGTGATTCACACCGAGCTTGTTGTTGGTGAGAAGGTCGAGGTTCATGTTGCCGCCAAAGGTGGCGGTAGTGAGGCGAAGTCCAAGCTCGCCATGTTGAATCCCGCAGACAGCATCGTGGATTGGGTGGTGAAAACCGTGCCAACCATGGGTGCGGGCTGGTGCCCGCCAGGAATGCTGGGAATTGGCATCGGTGGAACCGCCGAGAAGGCCGCGTTGCTGGCGAAACGGTCCCTGATGGATCCGATCGACATCCATGAGCTTCGGGATCGTGGTCCTTCGAGTCGCGTTGAAGAACTCAGACTTGAGATCTTTGAAGCGGTGAATGCGTTGGGTATCGGTGCCCAGGGATTGGGTGGGCTGACCACCGTGCTTGATGTGAAGATCATGGATTACCCGGCTCATGCGGCGAATCTGCCTGTTGCGATGATTCCTAACTGTGCGGCGACACGGCATGCTCATTTTGTGCTGGATGGTTCTGGTCCTGTTGCGCTTGCGCCTCCGTCCATTGACGACTGGCCTGACATCACCTGGTCGGCAGCAGATGGTGCTCGCCGTGTGAACCTCGACACTGTGACGGCAGAAGCTGTCCAGACCTGGCAGCTGGGCGAGACATTGCTCTTGTCAGGCAAGATGCTGACAGGGCGGGACGCTGCTCACAAACGGATCCGCGACATTCTGGACCGTGGGGAATCGCTTCCTGAGGGCGTGGATTTCAGTGGCCGCTTCATTTATTACGTTGGACCCGTCGATCCGGTGCGCGAAGAGGTCGTAGGCCCTGCGGGCCCGACGACCGCCACCCGTATGGACGGGTTTACCGACATGATGCTGTCGAAGACGGGGTTATTGGGCATGATTGGCAAGGCGGAACGCGGACCTGTGGCAGTCGATGCGATCGCTGCGCACAAAGCGGTCTACTTAATGGCAGTGGGTGGTGCTGCCTACTTGGTATCCAAGGCGATCAGAGGAGCGAAGGTCGTCGCATTTGAAGACCTGGGTATGGAAGCGATTCATGAATTTGAAGTCGAGGATATGCCTGTCACGGTGGCAGTGGATGCGACAGGTGACAGCGTGCACCGCAGCGGTCCGCGGATCTGGCAGGAAAAGATCGGCAAAATCCCCCTGATTGAGTTGTCTTAGTGATTTGACCGGGTTCGGGTCGGCCGGATTCGTTTACGCAGCCACTTGAGATTTAGTACGATTATACAATCACCAGCGTGATCATTGACTGACATCTGTTGGTGGAAACCGCGCGTGGTCACTGACCACATTGGCGGGTAGCAAGTGCAAGGTACTGAGGGGCACACATACCTATGGGTCAAGAAACGACGGTTGACCAACTGTACAGCAGGGCAGAAGCCCTCTCCCAGAATTTCTCACTCTTTCCGCGACGCACAACCTCGGCGGTCATTCAGGGCCTGATCTCCGAACAGGAGATCGATGTTGCCCTGGAGAACCTGCGAAACATGGACGTTGACGCTTACATTGCGTCCACCGTATCGCCGTGTGAAGAAGCCGCGCGCCCGAGTGCCCGGGAGATCCTGCGTTCATTCCGGCAACCGGTCCAGAATGAGATCTCAAACGGTCCGTTCTACAGTGCGGAAATGGAACTCGATTTTGGTGACTACGTTCGACGGGTCGGGTTCATCTGCCAGGATCGTCGCACGGCAATGGGTGTCTGGGGGGCGGAACACCATGAGCAGGCGGCACAGGTGGCCAGCCAGTTTGCCATCCGTTCGATGCCGATCATCTGTTTCATGGATACGCCGGGTGCTGATGGCAAGGAGGACGCGAATGCCGCCAATCAGGCACATTCGATCTCCAGGCTGATCGCCGAACTGTGTAACGTGGATGTGCCAACACTGGGTGTGATCATTGGCCAGGGTTATTCCGGGGGTGCCATTCCCCTGGCGGCGTCAAATCTGCTGGTCTCGTTACGTACTGGGGTCTTCAACACCATTCACCCGAAAGGGCTGGCGAACCTGGTACGTCGGTACAACCTGTCGTGGCAGGAGTGTGCGCAATTTGTAGGTGTGTCTTCCTACGAGTTATACCGGCAGGGCAATATCGACGGCATCGTGGACTATGATCCCGGTGAAGACCATAAGCTCGATAACCTGCGTAGTGTGATCATTAGCGGGATCACGTCGATCGAACAGAGCTGCCGGACGTTTGTTGCTGAGCATCCTGAGATCCTGCAGCACTATCAGCAGAACCTGAACCGCTACTTCAACCGTGGCGAGTACCTTGCAGCGGTAGACGCGTCGTCAACCCTGAAGTTGCGCACGTCACCGACCGAATACCCGAATGTGTTCGGCGTGGCGTTTCGATACCTGCGCTACCTGGGGCTCAGGCGTCGCATCAAGTCCACCACGATTGGCCAATATGGCCGCTTGGCGGTTGACAAGATGCCCGAAGGCAAACTGGCAGAACGTGAAATTCGTGAACGCCGTGTGGCTTTCCTGTCCTGGTTGCAGGACCCTGATCAGATTCTCTATGAAGATCACCTGAGCCGCTCCTGGAAAATCTACGCTGAACGGAAACAGCAACTGGGTGGTGAACGGGGTCGGCTCGCGCAATTGATATTTGGAGAACCGGGTGAGCGCTACGAGGCGGCGCGCGGGGAACTTTGCCTGACATTGGGTATGCACCTCTACAATCGATGGAAGGCCCAGGCTGAGGACAACTTTCTTGCACTGATCAATCACATCAACCACCGCGACGCGAGTCGATTTCTCCTGCGCAGCAGCGACGTTCGAGACGTGAAGGCGTTGCTTCGGGAGATGTCCGCGAGCAATCATCCGTTTCTCACACATGTCAAAGGCCGTTTTGGCTATGACGGCAAAAAGCTGTTCGATAGTGAGTATCTTGAAGAGAAAGGCGCTGAACTGCTTGGACAACAGTTGGTGATAGAACTGAACCTGGTCCTCGAAGGCGAACCGTTTTATCCGGCTTTTTCTGAAAAGGACATCTCGATGTCCGAGCTGACGCGACAGGTCATTCTTCGGACCGACGCTTCAACGATCGAGCTGAATCGCAGGATCTTGGAGGACAATCTCTGGTCATTCATTGAGCGTCGGGAGGACGGCGACCCTGAAGGTGACGACCAGAATCGCACCGTTCTGGATATTGTGCTGGATGAGGACATTGGCGAACCCTTCATTGAGTCCTGTAAGAACCTGATCGCATTTGGCGAAGTCTATAACACGCTCATTGGGGACCTGGTGGGTCTCGCGAGCCAGACCCAGGCGACCCGTTTGCTGCCGGCAACATTCATCGACGCGCTGTTGGACACTGCATTCCTTCGTATTGCTTCGATGCCACTGTTTGAAGGTGGGGACGTCGCTGAGCTTAAGGCCCGTTTTGCGCGGTGGGTGCAGTCCATGGCGGGTAATTCGCGCAGCAGCCAATTCTACAAGGCGGTGGAAGAGTGGATCCGCGTTGTACATAAGGACAAGTCAGATACCCTCTTTGTGGTGATCACCTTCTTTTTTGAGAAGCTTTTACCGCATTACTACCAGGCGCGTGAAGGAGGTCGTACCTATGAGGGCAAGGTGGAACCTGCTCGTATTGGCCGACGTAAGGACTTCTGGAACCGATTGACGATTGCGTATCGGGATCTGTTGTTTGCACAGATTCTGGACAAGGAGAAGAAATCCCGCGCGACAACCTACAAGACCCTGCTGAATCGGTACGTTGACAATTTCACCGAGCGCCACGGCGAACTCATGTCAGCGAACCCCGTGGACTTCCCGACGTTCCGACCCTCCATTGAGAGCGCCTTGCAAAAGGACGTAAAGCCACACGGTCTGATTACAGGTATAGGTGACTTCAAAACAGACCAGGGTTCGTATCGAGTGGGCCTGGTGATGTCGAATGTGGAGTTCCAGGTCGGATGTATCGACAACTCCGATTGTGTACGTTTCTGCAAACTGTTGGTGGAGTGTGCTCAGGAGCGTATTCCTGTGATCGGATTCATCTCATCCGGCGGCATGCAGACGAAAGAGGGGGCGGCTGCACTGTTCACCATGGCAGTGGTGAACGATCGGTTGACAAGATTCGTTCGTGATAACGATCTGCCGGTGATCATGTTCGGGTTTGGTGACTGCACGGGTGGTGCGCAGGCAAGCTTCGTGACCCATCCCCTTGTACAGTCCTACTATTTCAGCTGTACCAGCATGCCGTTTGCAGGCCAGGCGGTGGTGGAATCCAATTTGCCCTTCACCTGCCTGTTGTCCAACTACCTGTCGGTGACGCAGGGGTCGATGCGTGGACTGGTGAAGCTGCCATTCTCCAATCTCGACGATGATCTGCGTTCGGTGGACCCTTCGATTCCGTTGCCAACGGAAACAGTTGAAGAGGTTGTCGATCGTGTCATGTCCGGTACGTTGACGGCCGCTGATCCGACCGTGGCGAAGCCACGGGTCAGTGAAGAGGAATTGTTCAGGCCGGTGCAGCGTACGCTGGTACATGCAAGAGGCTGTACCGCCGTGAAACTGGTGACCAAAGCCATCGAATATGGGCACGAGGTTGTGCTTGTGCAATCTGATCCGGATATGGGGTCAGTTGCAGCGGATCTCGTGCGCGATAACGACAAGCATGCGCTGGTCTGTATCGGGGGCAATACTTCAGACGAATCCTATCTGAACGCGATGAGCGTGCTCTCCATTGCCGATGCTGAGGGTGTTGACTCATTACATCCAGGTATTGGATTCCTGTCAGAGGAAGCCAACTTTGCGCGTCTGGTGCGTAACCAGTCACTGAACTTCATTGGGCCCCGTGTTTCCAGCATGGAGACAATGAGTAACAAGTCGAACGCGATCAATACGACGATGAGTATCGGTGTGCCCGTGGTCCCTGGTAGTCACGGCATTGTGAATTCGTCAGAACAGGCGGCTGAGATTGCCGACGACGTCGGCTATCCGGTCCTGTTGAAAGCCGTTCAGGGTGGCGGTGGCAAGGGTATCCAGATTGTCGAACGACCTGAGGAACTGCATAGCCTGTTCCAACTGGTTTCAACAGAGGCAAAGGCCGCGTTCGGCAATGGCGACCTGTATATCGAGAAATTTGTCACCAGTATGCGGCACATTGAGGCCCAGGTACTTCGTGATACGCACGGCAACACCCGGGTGCTGGGAATCCGTGACTGCAGTGTGCAGCGTAACAACCAGAAACTGATCGAGGAATCCGGATCAACCCTACTGCCTGCCCATTTGCGCGAACAGGTCATGACGGATGCCGCGAAGATTGCGGATGCCGTGGATTACGTGGGTGCTGGCACTGTTGAGTTCATCTACGACGTACCGAGCAACTCAACCTATTTCATGGAAATGAACACCCGGTTGCAGGTTGAGCACCCTGTTACCGAGGTCACAACAGACACGGATATCGTCAGGAAACAGTTCGAGATAGCTGGTGGTGGTTCGATCGAAGATCTGAATCCGAGCGAACAGGGATACGGTATGGAAGTACGGGTGAATGCTGAGAAAGCGGTATTGAATGCCCGGGGCGAAGTATCGTTCCAACCGACACCGGGCGAAATCACGGTCTGTGAAATCCCTGAAGAGGATCACATACGCGTGATTTCCATGGCTGGCGAAGGCAAGGTGGTGCCGCCGTTTTACGACAGCCTGATCATTCAGATCATTTGCTACGGCAAGGATCGGACCGATACCATCGACAAGCTGGTGGCTTACCTGGGCCGAGTCGTCATCAATGGTGTGTCCACCAACCTGTCTCTGATCAAACGCATTCTGAGAGACGAGACTTTCAGGGGTGGTGATTACGATACCGGTTATCTGCCAGGGTTCCTGTCCCAGATTGATGCTGTGGAACTCATTGCGGAAATCGATGAAGCCGCTGGTTCGACAGGACAGGTGATCGACCTTAATATGGTCCGTATCGAAGATAGCAACGAGCTCAAGGTGCTGTCACCGTCGACGGGTGTCTTCTACCTGACCCCCTCACCCACGGAACCCGAGTACGTCAACGTGGGCGACACGGTGTCGGTGGATGACACCCTGTGTCAGCTGGAAGCGATGAAAATGTTCACCCCAGTGAATCTGAACACGTTCTCAGGGGATGCCGGGGAGCTTTATCCGGATCGCCGATACACGATATCCCGTATCAATTTGACGAGTGGTCAACAGGTCAATGAAGGGGACCTGCTGTTCGTGATTCGCCCCGTCGAAGCAGCATAATAGTCTTCAAGCTACTCAGAAATACAACAGTCGTATTCCATTGGCCAGAAACAACGTGCCCATGATCAATATGATGATGCGTCCGGCAGCTCGGAACTGTGCATCATCAATCCGACCCACGATTGTATTTCCAACGGCATTGCCGGCGATGGCGGCAGCGATGACGAGCCCGTACACCCACATGGGCAGATCTACCGTCAGGCCAATGACTGCCAGGTAGTACCCGAGCTTGATGACATGACTTGAGGTCTGCGTCACCGCCTTGGTGGCGAGTACTTGGTGACGCGTGAGACGGCTCTTCACATAAAAGACATCGAGGACGGGACCCGAGGCGCCAGCCACGAGTTGGGTCGCGGTCACGGAAAATCCGCAGGCGACAGCGATCGCGGGTCGTTCAATATCCAGATTGAGTCGGTCCGGAATCATCTGCGAGATGAACGGAAACAACCCGATGACGATGAACACCAGCGCCATTTCCGGCAAAAAGATAAACACCATGAAGAGGGCGAGGGCACCCAGTGCACCTCCAAGGTATGGAAGCAGAACAGGCCATTGAATATGCTGACGGTGAAACACGATCCGTGAACCGTTGGATGCCGTCTGTGCGACGCCGTGCAGAACCATCGCGGCGGCGACGGGTAACAGCAGTCCCAGTGCCCCCATCAGAATGACGCCACCCGCCATGGACAGCACGCCGGAAATAATGCTCGTCAATAGAGTGGCGAGTGCGATAATCAGGTAGGCCATAGCGTGATGGTAGCAACTGAGCTCGTTGCGTGTTGGCTACAGTGCTGATACTGGATGAGCGGTGATGGCAGTTGAATGATTGAGAATCTTGAAACCCTAGAAGCATTGGCCAAACATGGCACGATGTTGGCGGCGAGCACCGAGTTGCGGATTTCACAGTCGGCGGTGAGTAAACGTATCGCGGTACTGGAGAAGTACTACGACCGGAAACTGATCCAGCGAAAAGGTCGGCGTGTTGAGCTGACACAGCATGGCAAGCGGTTGATCAACCGTATCTCACCTGTTCTGTCAGAGATTCGTGACCTGTTCGCGGATGAGGACTTTTCTGGCAAGGGTGAACTGACGATTGGGGTGTCCGATGCAATATTGTCCTCCTGGGGACCTTTGGTCTTCCATCGTGTGCAGGCTCAGTTGCCGGATGTGAGATTCACTTTCCATACGCACCGTACGCCTGCAGTACTGGACCGGATCCGTTCAGGTGAATTCATGGCGGGTGTGTGTACCGGGTCTGATCGTCTGGATACAGACCTTCAGTCAGAGGTTCTTGCCCAGGAACCCATGGTCATCATTCCTTCCGGCCAGGAGGTCCTCGAGTGGGACAAGCGTTCACCAATCGACGTAATCAGTATCGAGGATTATTCCGGTGCCTGGCGATCGTTTCGGACAGAGGTCAGGCGGCTTCAGATTCGTAGAGTGGTGGCGCTGGAATCCTTCTTTAGTGTTGCGCAAATGGCGATTGCTGGCTGGGGCCACGGGATGGTTCCCATCGGCGTTGCTGAAACCCTGGGTGTTCCAGGCGAGCGACTGATCAATCTGGGAGATGAAGGTCTGGTTCGCCCCGTTCGTTTTGTGGCACGCAAGTCGACCTATGGCGTGCCGGTTGTGGCGAGTTTCTACGAATCCATGCGCGCAGAATTGAGCGCAATGGATTTCTAGGCCTGCGATTGCAATATCAGTTCACCGAACATGGCGTGCTTTACACGCTGGAGTGGCAAAGCGCCGGCGGTGAGGTATTGCGTGAGGTCACCACACTCTGGGAGCAACAAGGCGTTCTGCCACTGGGTACAAAGGCAAGTGATCGCGCGCGTGAACTGATGATGACAGCGAGAGCTGAAGAGGGTCAGCTACTTGGGCTCTCGACGTGAGGTTTGATCACCGTGCCAGAGATCAACGAGGTCATGTACAACTTTCGAACTTATGTGAAGCCTTCGGCCCGACGGCGGTATGTCACACGCTTTCTACTCCGACACACGTTTCTTGCCATGGGACAATGGAACGCAGACCCGGGTCGCAGGGAAGCTGTAGGACTCTACATGGAGGTTCAAAACGAGCATCTCAAACATGCACGTGCTAATGCGATCACCTCGTTTGGTCGAAATCTGTTTCTTGGGTATACAAGTGCAGGCCACCATCGGCGTATCCGCTATTTTGCCCACGCACGAATGTGAGTGTCGGCCAGGCGTCAGGATCTCCAGACTTTCTAAGCGCGGTGTACCAGCATGGCAGGATCTGGTACGCCGCTTCGCAGCTGTGGGCAGGGCCTGCTATCGGGACTCAGGATGACATAAAGATGGTCATACGCCCTTGTCCCACATCTCGCCAGCCTCGGCCACCAGCCGTGGGACCTCCCTGGGCATCAGCACCCCTCTGCTGACAGCGTCGTTTGCGGCATCGGTGAACTGGGCGATGAAATTCGCCTTCTCCCCATACAGTGAATCCAGTTTCTCTCGTTTGAAGGGCTGGCTTGATCCGGCCAGGAATCCGCTGATGTCCGGGGTGAGTGGCGTTGCGCTGTTGGTGGCAACGGGTACATCGGCCTGAGGAAGTCGAATGCCACCTCTGGCGATGCCATGTTCATCCCGAACCACCTCTGCCGGGTCTCCCTCAAATTCGATTCGGGGTTGAATCGGCGGCGCGACGCCTTCCGTCAGCCATCGGTGCATGTGGTGGTATGCGGCATCGTACAGTGGGTTCATCGGGATGGCGTTGATTCCCGGTACGGGTGGCTGCGTCACAAGTTGGTCACGATCTGTCAGTGCCTGGCGTGCCGCCCGACCTTGTTGCGATACATGACAGGTTCCCGCAGATTCCCAGAACCGCATGGTGTCGGTATCCGGCTGGCGTACACCATGGCAGGCGATAGCCTCGAGTTCCGAATTGACAACAAAAACAGGTTTTCCCAGGTCATCCCTCAGGACGTTGGCGCCTCGGAGGCGCCGTTCCGGTGAAGCGCTGGACTCCGGGTTGTTGATGTTGACAACCGTATCGCCGACTTCCAGTGGCGTGCCGCGACCGAAGTAGATCGTTAGAATGAAGCCATCAATGGCATTGTTCAGGGGAGCGACGGCGTTGACGTAGGTACCGAGTCGACCAGCTGACTGCGACGCGCCCTGTGCCAGCACGTGTCTCACGGAAAGCCCTTCCAGAGGGTCGTTGTCGCGAGGTCGGTCGGGGCCCACGGCCAGGGCAACCTGCGTCAGAATGTCATAGGAGTAGTCATCGCTCTTGATGTGCAGATCGCCATACCGAGTTGGATCCCAGGCGGCGAGCCCCTGATTGATGGGTGGCAGTCCCTCAATCCCCACTTTCTGGGTGGTCGCACAGACGAGTGCGAAACCGCCCTCGAATATTTCCCGACTCTCTGCACCAAACAGATCATGTCCAGCTGTGACGTTGTTCCAGGTCACGATGACAGTCCCGTTGAAGCGGGCCGGGTCCAATGGCTTGTAGACAATGAACCGGGTTCTGAAGGGAGCGATCCCCGCGGATTCAACCTCCCAATGACCATCGTGGGACAACTCGGCGCGATCAGACAGCTGGTATCGGGTGGCGTCACCTTCGATGAAGTATTCTGCTTCGGAATACCCCTCCGCACTGGCGTCCGTCATGCTGGCGCCAAAGGGCCAGCCTTTGTCGCCGCCGGTCACCGGGCCGTAGATTGTCGACATGTCATTTACCAGGGAGGTCTGAGGTTCTCAAACCATAACACGGTGTATTTTCACATAGTGCGGGGATGGCATCGTTGTTACGATTCACCGTATCGAGTGAACAATGGGAGAGGCGGGTGACCATCACGGTCTGGGGAATTGGCACAACCCGTACATTCCGCGTACATCACGCGTTGCATGAATGTGGCATCGACTACGAGACGGAACCGGTGCGCACGCGAACGGTGGATATGGATCGCCCGGAGTTTCGAACCGTGGCGGTCAGCGGGAAGGTGCCGTCGTTTCAGGATGGTGACTTTGTGTTGAATGAGAGTGCCGCGATCACGCGTTATGTGATGACACGCGCGATCCCACCGCGTCCGGTTCGAGCGCAGGCAGTCATAGACCAGTGGTGCTACTTCATGATGATGGAGCTCGATGCGACGTCACTCTATGTCGTTCGACGCCACGAGGGATTGCCTGATATCTACGGTGAGTCCGAGATCGCCGTGAGTGCCTCTAAGAGTTACTTTGACAGGCAACTGACGACGCTGTGTGACGAACTACTGGACGGCCGCACCTACCTGAATGGAACGTTCTCGGAACTGGATATTCTTTTGATATCAATGCTGGACTGGGCCGCGTTTGTGAAGCTCGATATCCCTGGGCCCGCAGAGGTCTATGCTGACAAGATCCGTGAACGCCCCGCGTATCAAGCGGCGTATCGGCACAACTATGGCAACAGGACGCGATAGATGAAAGGAAGACCCAATGCACTGATTACCGGTGCATCGGCGGGGTTGGGTGCATCATTTGCTCGCCTGCTTGCAGAGAAGGGATACGATCTCGTGCTTGTCGCTCGTCGTGGTGAGCGACTCCGTTCGGTGGGTGCGGAGATCGCCGATCAGACAGGTTGTTCCTATCGTGTCATCGAGGCTGATCTGGCGGATGCTTCGGCCCCTGAGGATATTTTTGCGGCGACCCAGGTTGAGGGGCTTGCGATCGACTACCTAGTCAATAACGCCGGGGTTGCGGGCCCAGACTTATTGAATGACAGGCAGTGGCTCGATCAGGCGCGCTTTTTTCAGCTGATGATGATCGCTATTGCACATCTGTGTCACCTTTACATCCCGGGGATGGTTGAGCGTCAGGCGGGTCACGTGATCAACGTGGCGTCGGTTGCCGGCAGGATTACCTCAGCGGGGGGTTGCAACTACGGACCGACCAAGTCTTATGTGATTGCCATGTCCGATGAGCTTGGACTGACGCTACGTGATACCGGTGTCAACGTGCTGGCCCTCTGTCCGGGATTTACGCATACGGAATTCCACGAGGTTGCGGGACTTGAGGACATGAAGGCAGGGACGCCCGATTTCCTGTGGTACGACGCAGACACGGTAGTCGCAGAATCGCTACATGCGGTAGAGAGAGGCAAGCGGGTTCTGGTGTCGGGCCGGCTCTACCGTTGGCTGGACCCTCTTATGCGATCGGTGATTACCCGGCGCCTTTTTCACAGACGCCGGTAATCAAACGAGGGGTCAGGCCCGGTCCGCGTTGATCTGCTTCATGGAGTCACGATCGTTGATACGTGCCATCCACTCCGCGGCCCCAGGCAATTCTGCCGTCAGATCAATATTGCAGAGCTTTTTTGCCACCATCGTGGCAAGCGGGATGGTATTGGCGGCGACGATATCAGCCAGAGTAAAGGTGTCACCACCAATCCATGGGTCGAAGCTCGCGATGGCACCCAGGGCCCTGATACCGCGAGGTGCCAGTTTGGCGATCGTCTTGTTGATCGATTCATCTTCGGGTGCGCCAAATGCTGCAGCATTCAAACCCGGTCTGGCGGCGAGATCGACGTAATAGATCGCATGGTGCGCGATCTGTCTGGCCTTTGCCCGGGCGAACGCTTCACCTGGCAACAATCTTGGTTCCGGTTGCAGCTCCTCCAGGTATTCGGCGATGGCCATGGTTTCTGCAATGGATCCTTCTGGCGTTTCAAGGGCGGGCACTTTCCCCATGGGTGATCTGGCGAGCCAGGCTTCATCGCGCCCAGGCATCTGATTGACCTCTTCGAAGTCCATACCTTTTTCCAGCAGGATCATCTTGGCGATCGTGTAGTAGTTGCTCATCTGAATGCCATGAAGTTTCAGCATGGTTGTCTCCTTGTGCCCTCTGTAGGTGTGATGAATATGGTGAGTGCTGTTTTTGTTGTGGATTTCGAAATTACTAGTGGAAGCGAGGTGGTCGCTTTTCCATAAACGCGCGAATTGCTTCACCGGCCTCTGTGCTACCACCTGTGTTGATCATGTTCCGCGCCTCTAACGCGAGTGACGCATCCAGTGACTGATCCAGGCCGGTCTGGAGATTATCTTTCATCCGACCGAGGGCAGACGTTGGACCCATTGCGAGGTTCCGTGCATAGGTCATCGCGTCCTCCCGGAAAGTTTCCTCAGGATAACATTCGTCGACAAGGCCGATGTCTTTGCACTCGGCGGCGCTGATTCGCTCGGCACGATACATGAGCGACTTTGCGGCAGCGAGACCGATCAAGCGGGGAAGGAACCAACTGGCACCATAGTCACCAGAGAGGCCGATGTTTCTGAACGCCGTCAGTATGAACGCGCTCTCTGACGCGATTCGAAGGTCACAAGCGAGCGCAATGGAGAGCCCTGCGCCGGCGGCTGCGCCGGGCAGCGCAGCGACGGTCGGTTTGGAGAGATGATACAGACGGCTGGTCAGTGTGATCTGTTTGTGCGCGAGCTCATCGATGCGCTCCTGGGGAGTCTTGGGTCGACTGTCGTTGTCTCCACCACCCATGCCGGAAACGTCGCCACCTGAACAGAAGGCATTCCCAGCGCCCGTCAGCATCACACAACCCACATCGTGACGAGATTCCAGTACCGGCAATATTGCGCGCAGTGCCGGGGTCAGAATGTCACCCAATGCGTTTTTCTTGTGAGGCTTGTTGAGGGTGACGATAGCGACACGGTCGGTCACCTTGCAGACGAGCTCATCCGTTCCGGTATCGATGCTGACCACGTTTCTCACCTCTTCGATGTAATGTTATCTACCTGTTTAAGCCCTGCCATTTTGCGTGGGCTGAACAGGTCGCCAGCATAACGCAGTTGGTGGACGGGCTTAAGGCTCCGGTTCGAAAAACGAATGCCAGAGGGTGCTGGAATCTTCGAGTACGCCGGTCAACTGTTCGCTGATGGTTCGTCTCAAATCCTGGTACTGCGCAGCGCTATAGCTCCGTGCTTCAGGCCAGGTATCTGCAACGGCGTCGGAGGCGTCGCTCCGCGCGGAGGCAACAATCTCTCGTGTGCCCTGCTGGGCATCCGCCAGACACTGGTCCAGATCGAACGAATCACTGGTACCGTTCAGGAGGTTTCCTTCGTCAAGAAGAGATTCTTGTTCCTCGCAGCAGTCCGCGATTTCGAACCCGGTTGCCGTGACGATCACTGCACGGTTCCAACAGTGGTGGCTGCCAGTGCCGATGATGCGAGACGACGACCGGTACGCTTGACAAATTTCCTGCTCAGGTTTGATTTCTTTGTCGCGTGCCGCGACTTTAATGTGCTGACTGTTGCCTGGGATGCCTTGAGACTGGCAAGGGTCCGTAACGGTACAGCAGACATACCGAAGACACCGAGGATTGTGTTCAGATACAGATGTCCTGCGACGCCACAGGCGGTGATCTTGGACACCTTGCCGACGAAAAAGCCCTTCATCATTTTCCCTTTTGTGGAAAAGGTGGAGTGAATCTTCCGGAGCCCTACATGACCTCGCTACTCGTTGTCGTCTTCTTCGAGGGGGGCCAGGGACAGACCTGAGAGTGGGCCATCCTTCTTTTCTTGCGGGTTTGCTGACGCTGTCTCCGGGGCCGATGTAGTGCCTGCTTTGGCCGCCCTGGCAGCTGCGGCCTTTTTGAGGGCCGCCTGGCGT
>MDTB01209098.1_pt1 | contig 30237 bp, 28 predicted proteins | sample 811161 | NCBI WGS metagenome assembly MDTB01 (sample SAMN05326650, study PRJNA326480) | marine metagenome | isolation source: seawater | place: Mediterranean Sea | collected 2009 | reverse complement strand
TGATCCGCGACCTGAAGCTCTCCCTGCCACTCTCCCAGGGCCTCGCGGGCTGCATCCAATGCCAGTGACGGGAGGTTGTTTTTCTCGCTGATGTGGTTAAGTACCACATGGGCCAATCGATCAGTCTTAACGGACTGCAGCAAATCGGCAGCCTGCGCATTGCTCAGATGCCCCTGAATACCAGCCACCCTCTGCTTGAGCCGCTGTGGATAAGGACCGTTAGCGAGCATTTCAACATCGTGGTTACATTCCACCAGTAGCGCGTCACAAGCCTGGTACCGTTCACGGACATGGGGTGTCACATGGCCAATATCCGTAAGAAGCCCGAGGCGTTTTTCATCCCTGGCGGTAAATACAAACTGACTCGGTTCCCGGGCATCGTGAGGCACCGGGACTGGCTCAATGTGAATGCTGCCAATGGAAAACGATTGATGGCTGCTAAACCGGGTGACCTCGATCTTTCCCTCGGGTGGATTAGCGCGATGTTCAGTGCCTGCTGTCATTCGAACGGGCAGACCATACGCCGCAGCAAAGGACACCACGCCGTTAATATGATCTGCGTGCTCATGGGTCACCAGGATTGCATCAATATCATCCGGTGATCTGGACAGGCGCTCCAACCTTACCAACGTTTCTTTTGTCGAAAAGCCAAGGTCTACCAGGAGACAGGTGTCTCCATCTTCAATTAATGTTCCATTTCCGCGGCTACCACTTCCGAGTGAAGCTGCCCGCATCAGGTAGAGTAGAGTTTGATGACTTTCAGCAGTTTCTCGGCAATGTCGGCATCTGGCAACGAAGACTGGTCCAGATATACAGAGACATGAACCTCATCTTCCTCGGTAACAAGACGAAGCTGGTAGCGGTTGCCATCGCCTTCTTCCGGCTTCTTATCACGAGTTAACAGACGTTTGAAAAAACCTTTCTCAACTTCCTGGTCTTCCGTGTAGTAAATGTAGAAGTAAGCTTCGGACCGATTGAGATCATCAATGTTGATATTTGCATTCTCAAGCGCAGAACTTACCGTGGCCCACGCCCGGTTAAAATCCAGGCGATACTTCAGAATCGGCTGCCCCGAACCCAACACCAGTTCGGTTCGACTATCGGCGAGCCCCGACGCTTTTAGCGAGATTGTCTGCTCATCAGTAATACTCTCGCCAAGGTTGTAGGCCAGAGCTCTAAGGATTGTCGACTCAAGTTCTACGTCGTCTGAACCCTGATTCCATTCAACAGCATTTGGATTTCCTCCCAGGGGGATGCTGTGCTGCTCCAAAAATACCTCTGTACTACCGGACCTTACACCGGGTTCTATTCGAAGGACCAGCTTATGCTGCTGAGTTTTCCTATTCTGCAGAAAATTGCCAAGTTTCAGGCTCTCGAATACTGCTTCACCAGTACCTGACTCACTTGCCAGCCACTGGGTCTCGATGATCCCCGACGCAGGGTCTGAGTTCTCGATTGTGAGATTGTTATCCTCCCAAAATTGAACAACATGGGGCCAAACTGATGGCGGCGGCACATCAAGGAATACCCACCTTTGATCCCCCAATCGCTTGATGATGATTTTCTCAACGGCAAATGTGGTACTAAGCGAGTCTGGTGGACCAACATCAAATTCGGTTTCTGCCAGCCCCTTTGGATCATCCACCTCAGGTATCGGCATAATGTCCACAAAGATTGGCGCATCCAACCCTTCTGGAATAACCACCGCCGGCGTTGATCCACGCTCTAGGCGATCACGAACCTCAGTATTTTTAAACCAGCAGCCCGATAGACTGACGCTTGTCAGCGCGACAATAAATATCCAACTACAAAGACGGACCATAGGATTCATCGATAGCTAATTCGTCACGCCCGCCATGCGCATTGCATCTCGCAGTGCATCATGGTGTTCAGGAGAAAGTTCGGTAAGAGGAAGACGAATACCTTTTGGTATACGACCCATTTCTGCAAGCGCCCATTTTGCGGGTATCGGATTCGCCTCAAGAAACAAATTTTTGTGCAGCCCCTCCAGACTTTTATCGATAGTAGCGGCATCTTCCGCATTACCCGCTACAGCTGCATTACACATAGCTGCCATTTTCGCTGGCGCGATGTTGGCCGTCACGCTAATGGTTCCCTTGGCGCCATTGATCATTAACTCTCGTGCGGTGGCATCATCACCGGAGTAAACAGTGACATCACAAAGTTCAAGAATCTGCTTCGTTCGCTCAATATCCCCTGTTGCTTCTTTAACGGCAACCACCTGGTCAATATCATAAAGTCTGGCAACGGTTTCTGGCAGCATGTCACAGGCTGTTCTGCCGGGGACGTTATACAACACCTGAGGCAAGTCGACCGCCTCTGCAATAGCCTTGTAATGCTGATAAAGGCCTTCCTGGGTCGGCTTGTTGTAATAAGGCGTTACCAACAAACAGGCATCCGCACCGGCATCCTTGGCGACTTGCGTTAATTCGATGGCCTCCCAGGTAGCGTTCGCACCTGTGCCCGCGATAACCGGTACCCTATTATTAACCGCTTTAACGACATGTTCGATAATCTTGCAGTTCTCTTCCATTGACACCGTCGGCGATTCACCAGTGGTACCCACTGGTACGATGGCACTTGTACCTTCGTCAATATGCCATTCCAGAAGCGCATCCAGGGCTTCCCAGTCAATCCCGTCTTCCATATTCATCGGCGTGACCAATGCAACAATGCTGCCTGTAATCATCTCGGTACCTCTTGGAGAGAGTCGCCCATATTACTGGGGGTCAATGCGGTTAACAACATCAGGTTTGACCGGGGAAAATCATCCTGGTTCCTCGCGCAACGACGACGGCCACGCATTCATCACAGCCTTGACCAGCGTTGCCAGCGGTATTGCAAAAAACACGCCCCATAGCCCCCACCAACTGCCAAACACCAGGACAGCTGTAATTATTGCTATCGGGTGCAGATTGTTTGATTCAGAGAACAATAATGGTACCAGCACCATGCCATCAATTCCCTGAATAACGCCATATCCAAACACTAAATAGAGGAACTCACTGGTCCAACCAAACTGCAAATAAGAGATGATAACAACGGGAATCGTCACAGCCATCACTCCCACATAGGGCACAATGACCGATAGCCCCACTAGAAAACCCAGCAAGACAGCGTAATTTACGCCCATCACCGCGAAAAACAGATAGCTTGTCACGCCTATAATCAGGAACTCGATAAACTTTCCGCGGATATAGTTCGCCATCTGCTGATTCATCTCTATGCCAATCTGATCCATCAAGGGACGATCTTTTGGCAGAAATGACAGGCTCCAGGCAATGATTTCGTCCTTGTCCTTAAGCAGAAACAGAACAAGAATTGGTACCAACAGCACATAAACGACGACCGCCACCAATATCGGTAGCGATGATAGCGAAAACGACACTAGCCACTGCGTAATTCCCGAGGCCTCTGAATTCAGCATGTCGACCCAAACTTGGACCTGCTGTTGAGAAATAATCCCCGGAAACTGATCAGGTAATCGATCGAGCAATTCCTGCGTCCTGGATATCTTATCGGGCAGTCCGTTCAGCAGACTCTGCAATTGCCGCCACACCAACGGGATGATGAAAAACAGAAACCCGATAAACCCGCCGAGAAAAACCAGAAACGTAACCGTGACTGCGAACCATCGCGGTATCTGAAATCGGGAAAGTGCGGTGATAATGCCCTGCATGACATAAGCAAGGACGATACCCGTTAAAAGCGGTGCCAATATGGCACCCATGGTGATCACCACCACGAAAAAACCAATCAGTATGGCGATAAAAAGTACCGCTTCCTCATCAGACAGGTGGGTATCGATCCAACCACGGAAGACTTCAAACATACTAAGCCTTTCGCAACCAGTAACTGTAGATACCATCCACCTCTTTGCTCTCCAGCAACTCGTTGCCACTTTGATTGGAAAATACTTCGAAATCTCGTACGGAACTTGGATCGGTACATACCACTTCAAGCACCAATCCGGCTTCCATACCATTGAGGGCCTGCTTCGCCTTAAGCAACGGCAACGGGCAGGTTAAGCCACTCGCGTCAATTTTCTCGTCTGCTTCGCTCACACAAATCTCCTTTCCGCCCGGATTATAGCACCTGACAGAGACACACAATTCGAGAACGTTTCAGTAATCCGTGGTCTAATATCTCTACACGCAAACCCCTTTGCTTATTTTGTTTGATAAAGCACCAATACGACACGCCATGCGCTGGACCGTTCTGCTGATCGCTTTGGGAACGACCAGTGCAGCCAATGCCAGTAAGCAAAATCTGCCGTCATTTGGTGACGCCGTTTCCGGCGTTGTGTCATTGCCCCAGGAAAGAGAAATAGGACAGGATTTTCTACGCTCCCTACGTGGCCAGGCACCAACAATTGATGACCCGATTCTGCAGGATTACGTGGAACACCTGACCTACAAACTCGCTGCCAATAGTGAACTGGTCGACCGGCGACTGGACCTGGTCATTGTGGATAGTCCAATCCTGAACGCCTTTGCGGTACCTGGTGGTATAATTGGTATTCATCACGGGCTATTCCGATACGCGGAAACCGAACAGGAGATCGCGGCAATCCTTGCACACGAAATCGCGCACCTAAGCCAGCGGCACTTCGCCAGAGGCGTTGAAGCGCAACAGAAATCTGCCGTTTTCAACATGGCCGGGTTACTCGCAAGCGTCGTGCTGATGACCACCGTTGGTGGTGAAGCTGGTATGGCTGCGTTAAATACGGTTCAGGGCGTCTCTCAGGCGAGCCAGCTGCGTCATAGTCGGGGCCGGGAAGCAGAGGCCGACCGCGTAGGTATCGATACCCTGGTTTCAGCCAAGATGGATCCAAGAGCGATGGCCCACATGTTCGAGCGCCTGGAAAGATCAACTCGCTACAGCGCTGATGAAATGCCGGAATTCCTGCGCACCCACCCTGTCACCAAGTCGCGGATTGCTGATGCGTACAATCAGACCGCCAGCTATCCAAAGAAAGCTTACCCCCTGAATCTCGACTTTCATCTGATGAAAGCTCGTGTCAAAGCAATCACTGCCAAATCACCTGGTGATGTGATCCCTGCCTTTCTTGCGGGGATGGACCACGAAGATCGGGTCATCAGACACGCGAACACCTATGGGCTGGTGTTAGCGATGGCGGCAAACAGTCAGTTCGACGAAGCAAGCAGACACCTCATTCCATTACTGGATGCCTATCCCGATAAAATTGCTATTCAAATTGCAGAGGCAAACATACATCTCAAAGCAGAGCGCTATGATCAGGCACAGGGCATCCTTGAATCCGCCATGAAGCTTAATCCCAAAAACTATCCGCTAACGATGGCACTCGCGGACGTACTGATTAATACCAAACCCAAGCGCGCGCAGAATATACTCACTTCTCTTTCTACCAATAGAAAGAACGATGCATATCTTTGGTATCACCTGGCCGAAGCCGCAGGTCTTGCGGACGATATTCCCGAAGTGCACTGGAGTCGCGCAGAGTACTTTGTGCTCACCGGCAATTTAGATCAGGCCCTAAAGCAACTGGACTACACCCTGCCCCTGATTAAAAGGAACTTTCAGCAGGAAGCAAAAGTAAGATCCAGAAAAAGGGAAATACAGGAGCTTAAAGACAAGAGAAGTTAGAACACAGAAAACTGACTAGCTTTTTCTCACCCGTAACTGATTACTTTCTGCAAAAGACACCATGCGATCCAGTGGCAGCACTGCGCGCTCGGCAATCTCCGGGTCTACAAGCACCTCGTTGGTGCCTTCGCGCAGAGACCACTCAAGGTCTTCCAGGACGTTCATCCCCATCCATGGACAATGCGCACAGCTTCTGCACGTCGCGCCGCTGCCAGCAGTAGGCGCCTCAATAAAGATCTTGTCGGGAGCCGAGATACGCATCTTGTGAAAAATGCCTTTGTCCGTCGCCACAATAAATTTTTCGTTGGGTAATTCCTGCGAGGCACGAATGATCTGTGTGGTCGAGCCCACGACGTCCGCCAGCTCAATTACCGGCTGCGGGGATTCAGGATGAACTAATACCGCCGCATCGGGATAGACATTCATCAGGTCTTTCAACCCTTTGGCTTTGAACTCCTCATGGACGATACAGGAGCCATCCCACATGACCATGTCGGCACCGGTTTCATTCTGGATATAGCTGCCGAGATACTTGTCGGGTGCCCAGAGCAGTTTCTCACCCTGGTCGATCAGGTGTTCGGCTACCTCCAATGCAATACTCGATGTCACCACCCAGTCCGAACGTGCTTTGACTGCCGCAGAGGTATTCGCGTACACAACCACGGTCCGGTCGGGATGTTCATCACAGAATGTGGAAAACTCATCGATAGGACAGCCAAGATCCAGGGAACAGGTCGCCTCAAGGGTGGGCATGAGCACGCGCTTTTCCGGGCTGAGAATCTTGGCGGTCTCACCCATAAATTTGACACCCGCCACCATGAGCGTGCTGGCATCCTGCTGACTGCCAAAGCGGGCCATTTCGAGAGAGTCAGAAACACAGCCACCGGTTTCTTCCGCGAGGTCCTGAATCGCATCATCGGTATAGTAATGTGCCACCAGCACCGTATCCTCCTGCTTAAGCAGGGTCTTGATGCGATCCTTATAGCCGTCGATCTCCGACTGACTTAATAGGTGGCTCTGATGAAGTGGTACGTCAAAGGCAATACTGGCCAAACTGTAGTCCAAGAATTAGATGGACTTGATATTATACGCCATCACGCAAAGGTACGTCGGCAATGAGTAGGATTGCTTTTCTTATCCCCCAATTCGACGAGGGCCACGTCGATTCGAACTATCTGCGCTTCGCCAATGAATTGACCGGGCGAGGCGTTGAAGTCACGGTATGTCTCATTGATACGCTCTCCCTGTCTCAATCCAAGGTATGTGCCGAAGGCTGGACCTTAAATGCACCGATTTCTGTAAACCAGCCCTATACAGAGACTCAGTGCCATAGCCTAAATGAATTTACTGACTTTTGGGTCTTCTCCCTGGGCATGCGGGCATCGTTTCTCGACAAATTTCAGCTGCTGTACGCCATCGGCAAAGAGGTTCGGTTTGTAAACTCACTTGATGTCATCATGCATCTGAAGAGCAAGTACTTCATCACCAGCATGCCGGAGATGATCAAGCACCCTGAAACCCATGCTTCAACCCAGGCGGAAACACTGCTCGACATTGTCGAGTCTTCCAGCAAGACATGGATCGCCAAGCCTCCCGCTGGAAGCCTTGGGAGAGACGTATTTCTGCTAAAACCGGGCAGTTCGAACAATCGCGCCATTCTGGATCATCTGTGCGGGCCCGAGCAGGATCACTACACACTGATCCAGGAACATATTTCAGCAATTGCGGAAGGCGAAAAACGGGTACTGATTGCTGGTGGTGAGGTGGTCGGCCAGTACAAACGCATTGCGACCACTGATCACCGAACCAATCTGCTAAAGGGCGCGTCCAGTGAGGTCTGCGAGCTTACACAGGAAGAATCCGTCTACTGTAATAAGATAGGTAAATGGCTTAAAGACATGGGTGCAAACTACGTCGGTATGGATATGGTGTACCCATGGATCATCGAATTTAACGTCATCAATCCGGGCGGATTGATCACAATTGAGGACTTAACGGGTGAAAACCTCGCCCCCAGGATTATCGATCAGCTAAACCTAGCTTGAGTTTTCAATGCAAATGTTTAAGATACCGCCCTTCCCGAAATGGGCCGTTAGCTCAGTTGGTAGAGCAGCTGGCTTTTAACTAGTTGGTCCCGCGTTCGAGTCGCGGACGGCCCACCAATATCACGGCTTGGCCGACAGGCCAAACGTGATCGCGTCGCAGTTTATTGCGCAGCAATAAACAAAAGACCGGTTTGGCCGAAAGGCCAAACACGATCTATTCTTCTCTCCCCAAAAGTATTCCCGATCCGTCGACAATCTAGTCAATAATCGCCTCTCCAATGAGTTTTTGGAAATTCCCGCCGCCGCGTGGGTTTTGCAGCATCAGTACGCCAACTAACTCGTTCTCAGGATCAGTCCAGGACGACGTGCCGGCAGCCCCACCCCATCCGAAAGCGCCTTTGCCTCGGCTATTGCCAGCGGCGATCGGATCCAGCGTAACAGAGACGGCGTATCCAAAACCCAATCCCTTTTGCGCCTTCGCACCTTTGCCTGAGTTCGCAAAGAGGTCACCAACCTGATTGGCCCCCATCATCTTCACGGTCTCCGGGCTCAGCAATCGGTGCCCAAAAAGCTCACCGCCATTGAGCAGCATTTGTTCGAAATGAAGAAAATCTTCCGCCGCACTGATAAGCCCGCCGCCCCCTTTACTCTTGAGGGATTCCAACAGGATTACTTTCGATTCCTTGTCACTCGGCACATGGAAATACGTATTATTCATCTGCAGCGGATTGAACACCCGCTCCTGCATGAATTCTTTAAATGGGGTTTCAGAGACGATTTCGATGATGCGCGGCAACACATCATGGATGCCCACATTGCCGTAGACCCACCGCGTACCAGGTTGAAAACTCAGCGGCGCTTGCGCGAGCCTGGGAATGTAGCTCGCTAGTGATTCCCCTTTGGCGCGTCTGATTCCACCATGCGTGAGACCAGACGTATGCGTGAGAATATGGTGAATAGTCACCGGCGTCTCGACAGGCACGAGACGTGGCGCCGGTCCCTTGCCCTTTTTGGCCATGCCTTTCTTGTCCCACTTTTTGTCTTTATCCCCTTTATCCCATTGCTTGCTCTTTTTTTCGCCTTTCTCCTTGCGCCACTCTTTTTTGTCACCCGCCTTCGCCTGTTCGGCCTGGACTGCAACCTTCTGGATTGCAAATTCCGGGATAAATTTCGATATGGGGTCATCCAGATTGATCAGACCTTCGTCGACCAACATCAGCGCAGCAACGCCAATCACAGGCTTCGCGGAGGATGCCATAATGTATAACGCATCGGGCTCCATGGGCCTGCTCTTTCCTTCACCCATTTCTCCATGGGTTGAAAAGTGAACAACCTTACCGCGTCGGGCTACAATCGTTGCTCCACCCTGGATACGACCAGCGTCAATTAGTTCCTGCATCGATTCGTCAATACGATTCAACCCCTCAGTCGACATGCCGACCGACTCGGCCTTTGCCATCGGCATCTTCGTAGGCGTATGCATCGGTTCCGCCGACAATGCAGAAGAAACCAAGGACAGAGAAACCGCTAGAAGGACGGGTGTAGCGTTGATTTTTGGTAATACGTTCATGATTGAAGTTTCCTTTTCCTGGTTGGGAAGTAAGACAGCAGCTTACTGAATAATCTGCCAGGCGTTCAATCGATCCATGCAAAGGACGTGTCAGGAATCTTCCCGTTGCGAAAGCAGACCCTGGGGATTCCAGTCTCGGAAGTTCGTCTGGACTCTGGCAGAACGTCAGGCTCGGGGCGTAAGCGCTGCTGGCCCATAGCCTGGTCGTTAGTCGAGCTATTCTCACAATGCTAAATTGAGGTAGTATTTGCTCCCATAGGGGAGTCATCACAAAGCGGGTTTATCTCTGGACTGATCGCCGAGGCGAAAAGACGTCATGTGTTTCGGGTCGCGGGGTCATACGCTGCGGGGGCGTTCGTCATCCTCCAACTCGCCGCCATCATGATGCCCGCGTTTAGCCTCGAGGAAGGGGAAATCTCCTAGCTACTGGTAATCATTGCGGTAGGTTTTCCAATCGCGGTGATCGGAAGCTGGATCATCGATATAACGCCAGATGGTATTCGAATCACCCCCACAATCACTGCTGATGAGCGAGGCAAACTGGCGCCTGGGAAGCTCCTGGATATCATCATACTTATCATGGCAATAGGTGTGGGAGCGCTTTACCTGGAAAGATTTACTAACCCCGAGGAACCCGCACCACCTGAGATAGAACGCTCCGCATCTGTCGCCGTACTGGAATTCGATGATCTGTCTGATTCAAAAAACAACGCCTACTTCGCTGCAGGTATCCAGGAGGACATTCTCAACCAGCTATCCAAGAACAGAGAACTCATCGTCACTTCTCGCACCAGTTCACTAACATATTCGGGCACGAAAACACCGATCGGCCAGATCGCCAAGGAACTGGACGTGAGCTATATATTGGAAGGCAGCGTGCGACGTGCGGGTAACCAGGCACGCATCTCTGTACAACTAATCGACGCGGCCACAGACAGTCATGTGTGGTCAGAGGCTTTCGATCGCGATCTGGATGAAATTTTTGCGGTGCAGGGTGAAGTGGCACAACGAGTTGCAGAAGCCCTGCATGTCGAACTGGCGTCCACGCCTGTAAAACCACCTACTGAGAACCTGGCAGCCTATGAACTGTTTCTTGAGGGACGTGAGTTACAAAATTCCTTAGAAAGAAAGCTCGCCGAACAAGCACCTGCCAAGTATGAACAGGCCTTGAAACTTGACCCGGCATTCGCTGATGCCTGGGCGGCGCTTTCGTTGGCGCTGGCAAATACGTCAGGGGATGCAGCCCGGCAGCGGCAAAAGGAAACGGCCGAGAAAGCATACAGCCTCGACCCTGAGGGATGGCTGAGCAATGCAGCAATGGGTGCTTACCTCTTCAATGTCGAAGTCGGCAAAGGCAGTGAGGCGATTCCTTTCTATGAGAAAGCGGTGACAACAAACCCCAACGATACTTCAACGCGAATGGATTACGCCATCGTCCTGCGCGACGTGGGTAGAATTGATGAGGCCGAGGAGCAGTGGATCGCCATTTACCGACGCAACCCGCTATCGGGTGTGGGTAATCTCGCCAGAGCGCTGGTTGCCATCAATGATGACCAGGAAGCGGAAGCACGGAAGTTCGTTGGCAAAGCGATTGCCATAGGCGGCGATAAAACCAACATTCAGTTTTGGGTGGGGATTTTCTATCTGTCGATTGGTGACGAGATTAATGCACTATTCCATCTTGATCAGATGCTTGCCCTTGATCCAGCGCACTTTCCTACGATGGTCTTTATCGCAGACATCCTTTCTTACCTGGGTGACCATGACACTGCCGACTATTGGCTTTCCAGAGCTGAGACCATTGCACCGAGACACGGTCTTGTCCTAAGTAAAAGAGGGGAAAATTTCTGGCGACGAGGGTTGGCGGACCAAATGGTAGATCATCTGGAAACATGGTCCAAGCGCGACCCTGACAGTACACACGGGATGGGTCCATACTTGGATTATTTGCGGGCCATAAGAGCGTGGCATAAGGAAGACCCGCGCTGGCGTGAGCATTTACAGCGCAGTCTTGAGGCGGATATTGAGTTTTTGCGCGCCAATAGCAGCGATGGATCACTCAAAGTCACGGGGCGTGGCATCAACGGACGTGCACTCATCGTTGGACATAAGGCCACGGCGCTGGGTGAGACTGCCATTGCTGATGAAATTCTTGCAAGTGCCATTGGTCATTTCGAAACAGAAGGGGGCGGGCATGCTCGAACGCGGCACCTTGCCTTCGCCTACGCTGGCCAACTGGACAACGCACAAACCGTTGCCCACCTAAACGATTATTTCGACCAGGGTTACAACGAACTGACCCACTGGCACGAGTTAAAGCGCAACCACTTTGGTATGTATGACAATTTGATCAACGATATCGGCCTTCAAGATGTCGTGAGCCGGATGGAAGCTCACAACGAAGAGATCCTTGCTGACATTCGCCGTGAGCTTCCGCATCTGATACCTCAGAAATAATCGAGTCACTACAAAGTAACTTAACTCGTTTAATTTACTTTTTTGGGGGTCAGTTCGTTACCTTGCAACAGAATCTTCGCAAGAACCGCTGTGGCGACCAATAGAACGCCAGTGCATACAAAGGTAACTGTCGCGCCATAGGTATCGTAGCTATAGCCCCCGACCACAGGTCCCAAGGTTGCCCCAACACCCGCATAAAGCTCAGTTACACCGAAGTTCCGACCCGTAGTCGAGCTATCGCCAAAAGTGGAAACCAATGCCTTTCTCGCAGGATCCGACATTACCCAACCAATGGCCGACACGGTGTAGAGCACAACGAAAAGAATGATCTTATCGAGAAACGGCAGGAGCAAATATAGAACGCCAGAGGAAACGAAGCCCAGTGCCAGTGCGTTCACGGTGCCAATGAAGTGGGTGAGTTTCCCGAGCCGCGAGGGCAGTATGGCAAACACCAGCGCTGCCGGGATAAAGGCCCAACTCAGTTGATCCATCCGTAGATCAAATTTGTCCTGCAGATAAATCAGGTAAATTGGCTGAATCAGCGCATTGGCGAATGCCGAGAAGAACACAATTACCATAAATCTACGTAGAGTCGGACTCAACTGAAAGTCCCCTGTCTCCTCATGAACGGACGGTGACTGTGATTCAGAAAATCGCAGAGTGAGATATACGAAGGCGAACAGCGCCGCAATACCAAAAACCGAAAAACTATAGTGCCAGGCAGCCATAGGAATGGCGCCAACAAGCGTAAAGGCGATGGTTGCGCCAACAATACTGGATCGGGTTTGTACTTCGATATTGCGCCCCATCTCGCTGGTGCGCTCAGCTTCTTCCGTGAGATCAGTTGTAATCGTATTGATGGTAATCAGCAGCAGCGCAGCGCCAACTCCCTGAATAAGACGAGCCAGATACATCCAGCTGATCGTATCTGCGGTTGCAAAGAACGCGTGGGCCCCCGTGTAACTCAACATAGCGGCAAGGAAGAATGGCTTTCGCCCAAACCTATTGAGACCGAATCCAACCAATGGGCGCAGAATCAGTAGCGAGAAGGTAAACAGGCTGAACAGAAAACCAATTTCAAGCGCACTAGCGCCCAGTTGTTTTGCCTGCACCGGTAACGCGAAGTTAATGAAAAAAATCGGTAGAGATACGAGAAACAGGCCGCGTCGCGCGACGGTAATTTTTTCCATGCCGTTACCTGGTTAGTGTTCGCCGAGCCGCCTATCAACCAGGCGTCATTCTAAGTATACGGCAGCCTAAATCCAGTTCGGTCATGTTTCTCAGCTGCCCATATTTCTCATCCCATGCGCCGGAATCCAGTTCGCTCCTAGGTAGATCAAGGGTTTCGACCACTAGATGTGCATCCAGCAGATTGAAAGTTGAGATTGATCGTCGCACGTGCGGATCGAAATATGCCTCAGGTCTTCGCCAATAGGCACCCAGGAATCCATCCGTGCAGTCAAAGGGTACCGGCACTGCACTGGTTTCCGTATGCCAACCGTTAGATTTCGCTTCCGCCTCAATGTCACTGATGGAAGAGAATTTCTCCGTGTCGATGTCGTGGATGATGGGAAATTAATCGAGCAACCAGAAATCGAAAAGATCCGGCGTGTGGGTGAGCAGCATGGCGGCTTTTCGACTAACGCGGAGCATTTCGTCAATACCTTGCCGCCAATTTTTCCAGTGATGGAGCGTCAGGATACCCATGGTGGCATCAACAGAACCGGTGGCAAGCGGAAGCGTTTCGGCCGTTCCCTGCAGGCGTGCGCCCTTTCCCTGATACTGACCAAGCATCACGCTTGAGGGCTCGATAGCAATCACCTCACAATCTTCGGGCTCATAATTGCCCGCACCAGCACCGATGTTCGCTACCGACTCCACATCGCCCAGCGCGGTGCGGACTAACTTTGCAATCCTGGTATCAGGCACCAGTAGATTGATGTAGCCCTTACCGATCTCGTCATACCAGTCGTTCATGACTAAGACTTGAAGCTTGCCGCCAGTTCCTTCACAGTTTGCAGCCGATCTTCTCGACTGAGCCTAAGTGCGCTTGCCAGTACGTTCCATTGCTGATCGTTTAGCCCGGATACTCTTTCTGGTTCTATACCTTTATCTAGCGCCTCACTCGCTAACGCTCCCCCATAGGGATGACTGCCAGAAAACAGCTCATAGATAACCACCGCAAGCGAGAATACATCGTCCGCGGGAGATGGATCCTCATTCGCCAACATTTCAGGACTGGCATAGGCATGTGTCGGCGGCCCGAGAGCTTTAATCATCGTATCCATGTCACTGGTACTACCTATTTCTCGGGTGTTGCCAAAACCAATGAGCTTAGCGATTCCTTCTGCCGTCACAAAAATGGTATCGGGTCGTATATTCAGGTGCAGCACGCCGTGATGGTGCACACAATTCAAACCCCGACAGATCCCTACCGCAAGCTCCAACGCCTTGTCGACAGAATTTTGTTCGAGCAAGGTGGCTAGGGTCTGGCCTTCCATTAGTTCCATGGTCAAAAACGCGATATCGCCCATTTTATCGAAGTCAAAAATAGAGGCGACATTTGGATGGTTGATCACTGAGGTGCGAAAAGACTCATAGGCCAATGCAACAAACGCATGTGCGTTTATCTTGTCCCTGTACTCGTCCATCAGGATTTTTATGGCTACATACGGTTGGGGGGGCTGTGCTTCCTGGCGCCTTAGATCTAGCGCCTTATACACATCACACAACCGACCTGAGCCAATCAACTCCTCAAGAACGAAGCGATTTTTTAGCAGCAGTCCGGCTGCCAATTTCAAGTTCCCCTTTCATATTGAAAAGTCTAGCGCTTTCCCAACAAAGACCTCAAGGGGATATTTTTAGGTGCTCTGCAGCTCGACAAACCGCCGGTAGTGTCCTGATTCCATCGCCATTAACACCTCATGGCTGCCCTGCTCTCGCACCTCTCCCTCTTCCAGAAAGACGATGCTATCGGCCTGCCTGATGGTAGATAGTCGATGAGCAATGACGATCACCAGACGATCTTTTGCGGCTTCCTGGAGTGCTGAGATCAAATAGCTCTCAGTCTCCGGGTCCAGCGCCGACGTGGGTTCATCAAGAATTAGTATAGGTGTCTCGCGAATAAGACCGCGCGCAATGGATATACGTTGTTTCTGGCCCACCGATAACTTACTACTGGTCGTTCCCAGGTGGGTGTCATAGCCCTCCGGTAATCCACTAATGAAATCGTGAATGCCAACAACCCTAGCGACCCGCTCAATCTCTTCCATAGTCGCTTGGGGCTTACCGTAGCGAATGTTATTGGCGATGGATTCCGGCAGGGTCTCGGTTTCCTGGAACACATAGGTAATCTGGCTGCGCAGGCTATTGATGGCGATGTCATTAACGTCGCGACCATCAATACTGATGTGACCCTCGCTCACCATGTGATAACGGGGGATCAAATAGGCCAGGGTTGTCTTACCCGCGCCGGTTGGGCCAGCGAGCGCAACAATTTCGCCGATGTTAGCTTCGAAACTGACCTCGGTAAGTGCTCTACGACCGTCAGGATAGACGAATCCTACTTTCTCAAATGCCACACCCTCAGTGACGGCCGGCAGCATCTCGGTGCCGATTTCCTTTTCCTTCTCCATGTCCAACATGACAAACACCCGGCGCGCTCTGGCTGCCGGCGCCTGCAGATTAATCCACAGGCTCGCCAATGCACCCGCAGGAAAGCTCATCGACCAGAAGTATCCAAGCACCACTGCATAGTCACCAGGGGTCATATCGCCCGTAATGACCTTGCCCAGCATGAACAGCATTAACGCCCAATAGAGAAACTGACCAGAGGTTTCACCCAGCTTGCCGACAATACTCTGGGCCAACATCTGATAGCGCTCTCGCCTGAACGAATTGGCGCTGGCAAGCGCGAAACGTTCCTTCTCTATCTCATTAGCACCCAGGCTCTGCACAGCCTGGATATTGTCCATGCCTTCCTCGGTGGTACTGACGAATACGGTACCGGCGGCAACGGTTGCCTGCGCGCGTCGACGTATCATCCGCGCAAATGGGGCAGTGACAAGAATGTAGACTGGCATGGCGCCAACGGCGAATAAGACAATGAGAGAGGAGTCCGGGTACGCGCTCAGCAGCGTAAAAACCGCCGTAGCAAAAGTGACAATCGACCAACCAGATATCTGCACTACCATTCGAACAATACTAGGCAGGGCATGTACATCTTGCATGGCGCGAAATACGGAATCACCAATAGGCTGATTGTCCAATTGGGTAATTGGCAACAAGCGCAGGCCCTCGAACAAACGCGAGCGCACCATATGTAACAGCGAATGCGCCATCCGTGCCTCAACCAGGTCGTGCACATAGCCCCAAATGACTCGGACTGAAACGCCCACCACTGTCCACAGCGCCAACCACGTCAGGATGGCGAATGGTGACAATCCCACCAAGAACTCAATAATCGGCAGCAGAAAGGCCGGATATCCCTTACCGTCTTCCGGTAGCGGCTGACCCAATACTACATGGTCAACGAGTACCTTTCCCGCCCAGGGAGCAACTGCCGTGCCCACGGCCGTGATCGTCCACTCCATCGATAGCACCACGGCAAAGCGCCGCCAGTAAAACCTCAGGAGAACCAGGCATCGCCATATCAGGCTAAACGTTTCCCGATAGTCGACATCTGTTTTCGTATCGACCAGGCTCGCTTTTTTATCGAGCGCAAGCTCATCTTCACGCAGTTTCTCAAGTGAAAACGAAGATTTGCTTTCCGCGGTGAAACTATCAGACATTAAGCCCCTCCTCAGATCCAGCCCCGGACTCCGCCAGAACGAACGCTCTATATCGACCGTTATCGATATCCATCAGAGCATCATGATCGCCGCTCTCTGCAACGCGACCTTCTTCCAGATAAACAATATTGTCGGCGCGGCGAATCGTAGAGATACGGTGCGTGATCAGGAATATCCCCCGACTCGCTGCTGCAGGTGCCCTCGCCCACTCCGCGAGATTCTCCAGCACACGATGTTCTGTATCGGCATCCAATGCTGCAGTGGGTTCATCCAACACCAGGATGGGCGTGTCGCGAACAATGGCCCTGGCAATCGACAAACGCTGTCGCTGGCCCGTCGATAGTCTTCCTCCCCTATCACCCAGCATCGTATCGAGCCCCTCAGGTAGAGACGCGATGGTTTCCTCAAGACAGGCTATCCGGACAGCCTCGTCAACCTGCTGTTCATCCGCGTCAGGTACAGCGTAACGGATGTTTTCTCTTATCGTCATGCCAAAGAGGACATTCTCCTGTAACGCTATCGCGATGTTTTTGCGCAGCGAATCGACCGAAAACTCGCGAAGGTTATGTCCGTCGATAGAGATGACACCACGGTCCGGATCAAACAAGCGCAGCAATAGATTCATCAGCGTTGATTTACCAGAACCCGTGGGACCAACAATCGCAGTGATAGCGCCCGGCACCGCGCTCAGATTCACACCATCCAAAACTGGTCTGTCAGAGGAATAGGCAAAAGCCACGTCTTCAAAGCGGATCTCCCGCTCAAATCCCTGGAAGGCAATCGGATTCTCCTGGTCAGTCACTTCCGGATCTATATCAAGGATGTCGAATACTCGCTTTAGACCCATCGCAACATCCTGGGCCCAACCCCACATCCTCATCACGCCGCCAATCGCCCCAATAGTTTCCCCAAAACGGTCGCTCGCCCAACGAAACGCGGAAAGATTCCAAACCACAAAAGACAAACCGGCGAGTGCAATCAATTCAGCTGCGAAGGTTGGTTCATCGCCATTGACCCACATTGCCATTAGGAACACACCGGCGAAGATAAATATCTCCGAGTAGGTGTCTATTATCACGCCCACCCGAAGTCCCAACCGCGCATTGCGGTATTCCGCATTGAAAGCAATCATTGAATCGTCTTCGAATTGTTTCTGGGAACGGGTACCGGCCTGGTACGCCTTGGTCAGTTTGATAGCCTTAAAGGACTCATGAACCCTGGATGTGAGATCGGCGTTGGCCATGCGCTCGACCAGTGACCTCGTACGAAAACGCGGCATGGACCATCGCGCCAGGATCATCGTAGGCACAACAACAAAAATTACAATCAACCCGAGTATCGGAGACAGGATCGAAACGAGCGCCAGCGCCGTGACAATGCTGACCATCATCGTTACAAGTTCACCAACGACCTTTAAAACACTTGTCACCGTTTCAGAATCTGTCTGAATGCGCCAGATAGAATCACCAACGCGATGGTCAGCGTGATGGCGCAGCGAGAGACGGTGCCAGCGATCTACCAGGGCAAGTCGCAGGTCGTGATTAATCCTTTGAAAAATCCACACAACATAATACAGAAGCATAATTTCCAGTGGCCACAGCAACAGGAACAGCACGAACTCAACCTTGACCGGAGCCCAGCGTAGTTCCATACGCTGCGCTTCTGTTAGGGTATCGTTCACGGCGCTGGACATCTCCGGATAGCCAATCAATGCTGCGAGACCCGGCATGAGCGCTTCGTTCTGTAACAGAGACTGGTTAACAATTTCGGCCATTAACAGGCCAAGCAGCATAAAACCCAGCCCCATAACCAAAGTCAGGCCGTAGTAGTAAATAAGGTGAGTACCGATTCGAACCCTGTATTTCAGGCCCTCCGAGTCAAACCGCAGTTGTACAAACCAGCCTAGTAAGCAGGCAGCAGTAATAACACCCATATAGATGCTATGGCTCGAACCTTCGATTAATATGACCGCGACCATGTTGGCAATGATGGTGGAAAGCAACAATACAACCAGCGAGACGAGCTGCACCCTGCCGGAAAGGTTTGGCAACGGCCAGGTACAGATCACAGTCAGTACAACCAATCCATAAAACAGATTGAACGGGTATTCCAGGCTGGTCGGAACGAACCCATAGTAGGGAGGGATCGCCGCCAGCAACGTTACCAGTGGTGGCATATACACAAAGCTATAGCCGCGACCGCCAATCAGTTCCGCCATCCGCTGCTCAGTACCCTCACGCGGCACCCACCAGCGACCAAGAATCTGCGGCAATATGTATGGCCAGCACCGCACTATCAACATCACCACGGCACCAAAACCGCTGGTATCATCTTTCGCGGAAAGATCCCGATCAACAGGAATGGGGTCGCCCTCGCCATAAAAGGGTACGGTATCCGCGAGCCCCTGAGAGCGAACAATTGTGTCTCTGTCCAAGTCGTAACCCTTAACCCAAAATCACCAAAGCAAAACCCTAAGTCTTAACCTGGTCAGATAATTAGATATAGCGATATAACTTTCTCTGGCGGGTAAAAGCAACACTGAGCAAGGTAACCCTGACAAGTCGCTTACACGCTCTATTCCAGGTACTTTGCGAGCCGATCGAAGGTTGTCGCCAGGGCCTCGGCGCCTACTCCTTCTTCGATCTTGTTACAGAAAAAATCGTCAAATAAATCTGGTAGGGAACGGAACACCTCAGGAATCGAGTTGCCCCGACAAATTTCATCCCGAAGGTACATAACTACTAACTTCACTTTTGAGCTACTGGTTTCCCAGGTGACCACTTCAAACGCATTAACTATTAGTAGGTGCTCTTCATCCCGAATCGCCTTTGCCATTAATTTGCAGAAATCGGCAACCTCGCTATTCGTGATGTCATCGCCCATCGTGGGATCCGCTAGATCGCGTAACAAATCAGATCGTTGTGACATTAGGCTGCACCTTTGTCGTAACGGGTCGGGTCATCAAAACCTGCCCGCTCGAATCCTTCCCTGCGAATCACACAGCTGTCACAGCGCCCGCAGGCCTCCCCGTCCGTATTTAGTCGGTAGCAGGAAACAGTTTTTGAGTAATCGACACCCAGATCCACACCGCGCCTGATGATTTCATCTTTACTGAGGTCAATCAGGGGCGTGTTAATGGTGATGGTTTGGTCCTGTACGCCCGTTCGAGTCGCAAGATTCGCCATCTTCTGAAACGCATCAATGTATTCCGGTCGACAGTCAGGGTAACCGGAATAATCCACGGCATTGACGCCAACAAATATGTCGCTCGCTTCGAGCACTTCTGCCCAGCCAAGCGCATAGGAAAGAAAAACCGTATTGCGCGCCGGCACATAGGTGACTGGTATTTCGCCGTCGCCATCCTGATAGTCGGGGACGTCGATGTCATTGTCGGTGAGAGCGGAGCCGCCAAAGGCACCAATGTCGATTGTTGCGACTCGATGTTCCTTTGCTCCTAAAGAAGCGGCCAGTTCCCGCGCGAAGCTAACCTCCGCCATGTGACGCTGGCCATAGTCAAAGCTAAGGCAGTAACAGGCATATTGCTGATTAATGGCTATCGCGAGGGTAGTCGCAGAGTCGAGACCACCAGAGAGCAACACCACTGCGCGCCGCTCAGTCACCTGAGTTCTTCCTCACAGTACACCTCACGGTGCTTCAGTCTGCCTCGCAATTGATCTTGTCTCGGAGATAGCTCTCTGACAAGGTTGCCACAGACTTGCCCCGATGCAACTCAATCACCTGTTCCAAAAGATCCCGCGCACGATCACAGTCGCCTAACAGGTTATAGACGTGGCCAAGTTTATATGCAGCGTCCGGGACCTTACGATGCTCCGGGAAAAACTGAATAACCTGCTCGAGTGCCTGCCTGGCACCTTCAAGATCCGGATCTGGTTTCGCCTGATAAACCTCTCCCAGCCAGTAGTAGGCATTGGGCGCGTAAACGCCATCCGGGTGCTGGTTAATGACGGCCTTCAGCTGAGAGATCGCAAGATCGTATTGACGATTGCGAATCAGCTCTTGCGCCGTAGCGTACATCGTTTTTTCATCCTGGATATCCACCGCACTGGGAACAACGGTAACAGGGTCGACATCAACAGGTGCCGGCTCAGCCGGCAAGGATAGATTGTTAAGTTTCGTATCCATCCCCTGAAATCTCGCATCCAATTCGAGGTAGCGATCATCCTGAGTATCACGCATACGATTTAATCGGTAGGTAAGCTCTTCAACCAAACCTCGCAGCTGCATAACTTCCTGCTGCAGAATCTGAATCTGGTATTGATCTTCGATAGTGGCGGCGGAATCTTCTTCTGCGGGGGGGATAAAGGCTTCTGTGCGAGGGCCAACAGAAGTTACCGATGTCGATTCTTCAACAACGATGGGACTTGTTTGTTGCGCAAACAGAAATGGTGTGTGAACCATTGTGGCTACCAACAGTAGCAGGCTCAACACACCATCTGCGAACGGGCGGAAATGTTCCATCCGTTTTAACTACTAGCGGTAAACGATCTCGACGCGTCTATTCTGCGACCAGCCACTTTCGCTATGCCCTTCTACAACAGGCTTCTCTTCGCCATAGCTAATCACTTCAATCTGCGACGATGAAACTCCCTGGGCAACCAGATAAGCACGTATCGAATTCGCTCTGCGTTCACCGAGAGCAAGATTGTACTCTCGCGTACCGCGTTCATCAGCGTGACCTTCCAGCCGAACACGGAGCATGCGATCGGATTGCAATGCCCTGGCATGTTTATTCAATTCCGAATGACCCGCGCGCTTCACGATCGCCTGATCAAAATCAAAATAGAAGATACCTTGTAGCATCTCGTAACCCATACCCGAACTGGTTGGTATAACCAACTTATCGCCTTTGACCATGGGTTTCGCTTCTTGCTTATCCGATCCTGACGCCATCGGCTTTTCTACCATCGTACCCGGCCCATCAGTATCGGGTGAAATTTCCGGCCCACTATCTTCAGGTTCATTACTGGCACATCCAGCTAGTAGCAGCGACGCAAGGCCTATTACCAGCACGCCCCGCATTTTTGGTGTTCCCATGATCAACTCCTATCTATGACTGCAATTTCTTGTTTGCAGCCGAATTAAACCAAAATCCTGCGATAAATTCACTTTTACCGCTATTTACAAGAGACCCAGCTTACAAGAGACCCAGCGAATCCCGATTTATTTCGAAATTGGCGTAAAAACTTTTCGTTTTTTCGGTGACCAGGCTGGTTCTCTCACATCTCCTTCGCTCGAGGGCAGGTTGAATTTAACGCCGCCATCGATGGAGACCGCTGCCAGTATGCCCTGCCCAGCATGCTGAGTCGCATAAATTAGCATACTTCGGTTAGGCGCGATACTCGGGGATTCATCCAGCGAGGTCTGCGTTAGCACAGATAACCTGCCACGTTTAAGGTCCAGGAGGCTAATATTATAGATATCGTTTCGCCTGTGCACCATCACAAGCCCGCTACCATCGGAAAGCACACTGGCACGAGCATTATAGTCACCCTCAAAAGTCACGCGCTCTACATTAAGGTCCCGTAGTCGCATCTTGTAAATCTGAGGGCTGCCACCTCGGTTCGACGTAAAAACTATCGATTTGCCATCTGCTGACCATGATGGCTCAGTGTCGATTCCATAGTGCCGCGTCACTTTAGCCATGGCCCTGGTTTTAAGGTCATAGGTCCAGATGTCCGGGTTGCCTGATTTGCTCAGCACCAGGGCCAGTTTGGTTCCGTCGGGAGAAAAAGCAGGCGCACCATTGAGTCCCTGAAAATTGGTGATCATGCGCCTCGTTTTCGCCTGCAGATCCTGAATATAGATCGCTGGTTTGCTGTCTTTCTCAAATGACACATAGGCCACTCGATTACCATCGGGCGCCCATGCGGGAGAAAGAATCGGTTCCCTGGTCTCAAGGACAGTTTCTACCCGATGACCATCAGCATCCGCGATGTTTAACCTGAACGTTCTATCGTTAAGCGGACCTACTGCTGTGACATACATGATGCGGGTCGCGAAAGCGCCCTCTATGCCGGTCAGTTTTTCAAATACCACATCACTTACATGGTGACCCATATCCCGCAACTCATCCCTTCCACCCACAATCGTTTCTTTATGTTCGAGGGTTTTTGTCACAATGTTGTGTAACTCGTAGGTCACTTCGATGTTGTCACCATCTCTGCGTATCTCGCCTATCACAAGGTATTCAACCTTCAACAAACGCCAGTCACGGTAGAGCACATCTTTGGCTCGATGAGGTCGACTGAGCATCTGCTCCACTGATGTTGTTTTAAAGCGCCCACTTAGCTGAAGATCAGAATTCACCACATCGGTGAGCGTATCGGAACCACGTCCCCAACCACGCCAGTTAAAAGGCACCACCGCGACGTGTACGGGCTTATCCAGCCCCTGAGTTACTTCAATACGCAACTCGCCTATCGATGCCGAAGCATAAACACACAAAATTAATATCAGGCAGTACCGCATACATCACCACTTATTTGAATCTAAGATATTAGAGTCGAAGATCCTCTGGTCGAAAGAGAATCGTAAATTCACGAAAGTTTCGTTCAAACTGCCTGGACTCGGATGGCACGAGGAAACGTTCTGTTTTGTTGACCGCAAGCATCGCAGACCTGTCAAACGCTGAATTGCCACTAGACTCCTCTACAACGACGTCAACGACCTCACCGGTGGGTACCAGAAATACGCGCAATAGGGCCTGCATACCATTGCGCGCACTCGGAGGACGCGACCAGTTCTGAATAACGTCTCGCTGGATCTGCGCAACATAGGCCTGCGCTTTCTCATCATCAGTCACTGCCATACGCGTATTTTCTTCACGACGGCCAACTGCAACGTCTTTCGGAAGTTCAAATCTGGGCTGCTCTTCGCGCTCTTGCTCTTCTCTTGCGTTCTCCGCCTCCTGAAGCGCTCTAAGTCGTTCCAGTTCAACCAGGCGATTTCGCGCTTCTCGTGACTCTTCTTCCTTCTCTAACCTTTCCGCTTCCTTTCGCTGTTGGGCAACTTTGCGTCGCTGGGCGTCTCTTTTCTGACGTCGCTGCTCTGCCTGCCTTTCCTGTGCGCGTTCTTTCGCTGTATAGGGGTTTTGCCCCACTACTGTTGCCTGAATGTAATAGGCCTGATCATGGTTTCGCTCAAGCTCTTGCTCTCCAGACCAATTCATCATTAAGAGCCCAACAACCAGTGCATGTACCAGCGTCGCCAATACAAAGGAAATCACGTAAGTAATCTGGGTGGTCAATTTGGCGGCTCTGTGATCAGACCGACGCTGGTGGCACCGGACACCTGCAGAACGTTCATCAGGTTCACGATTACCCCATAGTTAATTGATTTATCACCTTCAACCAGGACTTTGATTGTTAGATTAGCGCTAATAATTTTGCTGGCACGCTCACCTATCAGCTCCAACGCCACCGGCTCCTCTTCATCTCCAAAATTCATGTGGTAGCTACCATCAGCTTTGACAGAAACCACCAACATAGGTTCATTGTCGTCCACCTCCAGTGGCCCTGATGCCGCCTCTGGCAAGTCCACCTTAATACCCTGCGTCATGAGTGGCGCCGCTACCATGAATATAACGAGCAGCACCAACATCACATCAATGTAAGGAACGACATTGATTTCCGATATCGGTCTTCTACGTTTCGCCTTTGACATAAGGGGATCTAGGTTTCGTGAATGTTGCGGTTAAGAATGCTACTGAATTCTTCGGTGAACGCTTCGAATCTGTTGACGATCACTTCAACCTGCGCACTGAATCGGTTATAGGCAATAACAGCCGGTATGGCTGCAAACAGGCCAATCGCCGTTGCGATCAGGGCTTCAGAAATACCTGGAGCAACAACTGCCAGTGATGCCTGATTAACGGTCGCGAGACCACGAAATGAATTCATGATCCCCCACACAGTGCCAAACAAGCCAACGTAGGGACTCGTCGAACCGACAGTCGCGAGAAATGGCAAATGGGTTTCCAGACGCTCTTCTTCCCGGGATAGAGCCACCCGCATGGCACGTTGAACGTTCTCCATTACCCGATCAGGGTCTGTGCCTTCCTGTTTTGAACGCGTGAACTCTTTAAACCCGGAAGAGAAAATATTCTCGATACCAACGGGGGCTTCGCCCCACTCTTCGAGCTCGACATAAAGTTGCCCGAGGCCTCTTTCTCCAGACCAAAAGTCGCTCTCAAACCGGGTTGCATCGCGACGTACCGACGCCAACGAGAACCCCCGCTGAAAAATCATGATCCACGAAACCATCGAGGCCAATATTAAAATAGCCATGACAATCTGAACCACGGGACTGGCATTAAGTATTAGATCAATTATGGAAAGCGGTTCGTTCAATTGTCGTTAGTCCTTCTATCAATCATCGTTGTCAAACAAATCACCAGGGCGAGCCTGCGCCTCTAACCCAAAATGTTCATAGGCAGTTTTGGTTGCTACCCGACCCCTGGGGGTACGCATAATAAATCCCTTTTGTATGAGGAATGGTTCATAGACCTCCTCAATGGCATCGCGTTCCTCACCAATGGCTGCAGCAATGCTATCGATCCCCACAGGACCACCATCAAACTTTTGAATCAACGTCATGAGGATACGACGATCCATGGTGTCGAAACCGTTAGCATCCACCTTAAGCATGTTCAGGGCTTCATCGGCCACCTCGGTGTCGACCTTGCCAGACTTTCGCACTTCGGCAAAATCCCTCACCCGCCGCAGCCAGCGATTAGCGATGCGAGGCGTTCCCCGTGATCGTCTCGCGATCTCCGTTGCACCCTCACTACTGCAATCAACGGACAACATGCTCGCAGAACGTTGGACAATCGTTGCCAGGTCTTTCTCCCCATAGAATTCAAGTCGTTGCACTATGCCAAAACGATCCCGCAAAGGTGACGTCAAAAGACCTGTTCTTGTGGTTGCGCCAACCAGGGTAAACGGGTTCAGGTCATACTTGATTGATCGCGCTGCTGGTCCTTCGCCTATGGTGATATCTACCTGAAAATCCTCCATCGCCGGATACAGAATTTCCTCAATCGCGGGATTGAGACGATGGATCTCATCAATAAACAGCACATCGCCGTGTTCCATCTGCGTCAGTAGCGCGACAAGGTCGCCCTTTCTTTCAATCACAGGGCCGGAGGTTGAGCTTATCTGCACCCCCATCTCGTTGGAGATGATGTTTGCCATGGTGGTTTTACCCAGGCCAGGCGGCCCGAGGATCAACGTATGATCAAGACACTCCTTACGAGCGCGCGCAGCAGCAATGGCGATACCCATCTGCTCTTTTGCTTCCGGTTGCCCAATGTATTCGTCGAACGTCTTGGGTCTGATGGCCCAATCCTGTTTCGACTCCAGAGAGGTTTTCTCCGGGGCGACCAGTCTGTCCTCTTCAATCAATTGATCATCCCTTGCTTCCGCCAGCCAGGCGCTTGAGTGCCTGTCTAATCAGATCTTCCACGTTTTCTTCGTCCAGTCCTGCTAACGCTATCGTTGCTTCCTGGGGTTTATAGCCTAATCCTATCAGTGCAGATTCTGCATCAGCCAGCGAATCCTTGTTCTGCGTATCAGCAGGCATTTCACTCCCGGGTAATTCCCAATCCGGCAGACGATCACGCATGTCTATGATCAATCTCTCTGCTGTTTTCTTACCTATGCCAGGTAGCGCTACCAGCGCCTTCACATCATTATCCCTAACGCACCGAACGAACGACTCCGGATCGATACTTGACTGAATACTCAGCGCCAGTTTCGGGCCTACGCCGTTCACCTTAATCAGGGCACGGAATAACTCCCGCTCTTTTTCCGTATAGAAACCATACAGTATCTGCGCATCCTCTCTGACGACAAAGTGCGTCTGCAGCACAACCACATCCATGGCATCGCCCAACTGCTCATAAGTCGTGAGCGGTATTTCAACCTCATAGGCAAGGCCACCAACATCCACCAGGAGTTGGTCAATCCGCTTCTCCAGCAAAACGCCTTTTATTCTACCGATCACCTGGGCGGCCTATTGATCAACAATCCGTCCCCGACGGAACGTTTGCGAACCTCCGTCCATTCGTGCCAGGGTAAATTGAGTATTAATGTGGGTCAGCGCAATCGCCAGCGCATCGGCGGCATCTTTTTGCGGATCACTGGGCAACTTCAACAACGTCTTGACCATATTCTGCACCTGGTCTTTCGTCGCGGCGCCATTACCGACTACCGCCTGTTTTACCTTACGAGCTTCATACTCAAACACCGGAATGCCCTGATTGACCGCGGCGACAATGGCCACCCCTCGGGCGTGCCCCAACTTGAGCGCAGACTCGGCGCTTCGCGCCATAAAAATGCGCTCAATTGCCAGTTCATCAGGGGAATACTCGGCGATTATCTGTGAGACACCCGTAAAGATTTCATGGAGCTTTTGCGGGAGGGTCGTCTTATCGGCGGTCCGTATACAGCCGCTAGTGACATAGTCCTGGCGAGATCCAACTGAGGCAATTACGCCGTAGCCGGTCACCCTGGAACCTGGGTCGATTCCTATAATCAGCGTCATGGGGTTAATTACATAAGCAGCGACGAGTTTAACATATTTGTCGCTGCCTATCGGCGCATTACCCGTTACTAATTTCCTCCGGGAAATTCGCATTCGTATAAACGCCCGTGACGTCATCAAGATCTTCCAGTGCGTCAAGCAATCGAAGCACCTTCTCGCCGGTATCCACATCGAGGTCATTTAACGTCTGGGGAACCATAGAGACTTCTGCTGATCGCGGCTCAAAGCCTTTATCCGCCAATGCATCCTTAACAACAAGAAAATCTTCTGGCAGCGTTATCACTTCGATGCTGCCATCTTCATCGACAGTGACATCCTCAGCCCCGACATCAATAGCGATTTCCATCACCTCATCCTCATCGACATCCGGGCCAAAACCAATCTGGCCTCGTTTATCGAAAAGATAGGCAACGCTACCATCTGTACCGAGATTCCCACCCGCTTTAGTGAACGCATGGCGAACTTCAGATACCGTTCTATTGCGATTGTCAGTCGTTGTTTCAACGAAGATTGCCACACCACACGGGCCGTATCCCTCATAGGTCAGCGCGACGAGCTCAGCGCCTTCACCACCACCGGCACCTCGGGTGATCGCCCGCTCCATCGTATCCTTTGGCATCTGCGCGGCTTTGGCTTTTTCAACGACGGTTCTTAGCCCGGGGTTATCGTCTATGTTACCCCCGCCATCGCGGGCGGCCACAGTGAGTTCCCGGATGATTTTGGTGAAAACCTTTGATCGCTTGGCATCCTGGCCAGCCTTGCGATGTTTGATGTTACTCCACTTGCTATGTCCAGCCATGATCGAACTTACTCTGTCTCCGGCTTTCTCAATATAATACCCAATTCATGAAGTTGGTCGGGATCCACCGTACCGGGCGCATCTGTCAGCAGACAGGTGGCCGTCTGGGTCTTCGGAAATGCAATAACGTCCCGTATGGCCGTCGCGCCGGTAAGCAACATGATCAGTCTGTCCAGACCAATCGCAATGCCGCCGTGGGGTGGCGCCCCAAATTTTAGAGCATCCAATAGAAAACCAAACTTCATCGCTGCTTCGTTATCTGACAATTTAAGCACTCGAAACACAGCTTTTTGTACTTCCGATTCATGGATACGAATCGAACCACCACCAACCTCATGACCGTTGATGACAATGTCATATGCTCTGGAAAGAGCCTGCCCCGGGTCTGCCTCCATCGAGGCAGCATCGCAGGAGGGAGCGGTAAACGGGTGATGTATCGCCGTCCAGCCACCATCGTCGGTTGAATCAAACATGGGGAAATCTGTCACCCAACATGCGGCCCAGTCCCGCTCATACAGATCAAGGTCTTCGGCCAGCTTGCTTCGCAATGCACCGAGTGCATCGTTCACCACAGATGCCCGGTCAGCACCAAAGAAGATAATGTCGTTATCCTTTGCATCCACTCGGTCAAGAATCGCGCTAACAACCTCATCGGGCAGAAACTTCAAAATAGGAGACTGCAAACCTTCTATACCTTTACTAAGGTCATTCACCCTAATATAGGCTAGGCCTCGCGCCCCATAGATGCTCACATACTTCGTGTAATCATCGATATTCTTTCGGCTAAGCCTGTCGCCCCGCTCAAGTTTCAACGCAGCGACCCGTGACCCGGGATCATTCGCCGGTCCACTAAACACTTTAAACTCTACGTCCGTTAGCAGATCGGCAATGTCTACCAGCGGCAGATCAAATCTTAGATCAGGTCGGTCCGAACCATATTTCTGCATTGCGTCAGCATAGGAAATAAGTGGCAGCTCCCCGAGATCGACGTCGATCGTGCTTTGGAACAATTGACGAATCAGTTGCTCGGAAATATCCATGATTTCCTGTTCGGATAGAAAGCTTGTCTCAATATCTATTTGAGTAAATTCAGGTTGTCGGTCCGCTCGCAGATCCTCATCACGAAAACATCGTGCAATCTGATAGTAGCGATCGAAACCGGACATCATCAGCAATTGTTTGAACAGCTGTGGTGATTGAGGCAGCGCAAAGAAATTCCCTGGCTGTGTTCGTGAAGGAACCAGGTAATCACGCGCACCTTCCGGCGTTGCTCTTGTCAGTATGGGTGTTTCAATATCGACAAAATCATTCGCTTCAAGAAAGCGTCGCACCTCATGGGCGACCTGACTGCGTACACGAAGCTTTTCCTGCATCTCCGGTCTTCTGAGATCCAGGTATCTATAACGCAACCTAACGTCTTCACCGGCCGATGAGTATTCATCCAACTGAAACGGTGGTGTATCGGCGGCATTGAGTATGATGAGTTCCTTACCCAGCACCTCGACCTGGCCGGTAGGCATTTTCGGGTTAACCGACTCATCATCTCGAGCTCGAACCTTGCCTTTGATATGCAATACGTACTCGTTTCGAACCTGATCCGCGAGTTCAAAGCTCTCTTCGGTGTCAGGATCGAACACCACCTGGATAATGCCTTCGTGATCGCGAACATCAAGGAAAATTACGCCACCATGATCACGGCGGCGATGCACCCATCCGAACAGGTCTACATCCTGTCCAATATCGCTATCTCTGAGAAGGCCACAATAGTGGCTACGCATACTTTAATTCCTATTCTATTGACGCTCGGACTGAATTCGCGAAGGTTAAAAAAGCCCTAGCATCAGGACTAATTATTTGTTGCTGAGGAAGCTCCGGAATTGGATTTGCTTTTACTGTCCTTGCTCGAGCTACTCGAAGAACTGTCAGAAGAGGAATCCGACGAGCCGGACTTTTCTCCCTGACTGACGTTTTTCTTCTTACCGGTTTTAAAATCCGTTTCATACCAGCCCGCGCCCTTCAGGCGAAAGGCAGCCGCCGAAACCAGTTTGGTCAACTTCGATGCCTTACATGAAGGACAATCCCGCAGCGGTTCATCACTGATTTTTTGCAGCTTCTCCAACTTGTGTCCACATGCTTCGCATTGATATTCATAGATCGGCATGGCAAACCCATTACCTCTGTAGGTTCAGGGCCGCGAATTATACAGTAAACATCGACTATCGCGAACCACTATGCGTGCGTTACTGCAGTGAGTCTACTGTTGGTCAAAAAGTCGGTGCATCTGCTTGCTAGGTATCCCGCAATAATATATAAATGCAGGCCTGTTAAAGGAGCGCTCCGCAAGACTAAAAAGTGCTTCCTTTT